>Ga0070726_10001386_pt1 | contig 24567 bp, 16 predicted proteins | sample tdAd471_FD_67275 | JGI IMG/M metagenome (GOLD analysis project Ga0070726, IMG submission 67275) | Marine sediment microbial communities from the Atlantic coast under amendment with organic carbon and nitrate - tdAd47.1 | ecosystem: Environmental > Aquatic > Marine > Coastal > Sediment | place...
AAACAGTTCGTGGCCAAACTGTAGCGTATCGTCAGCACTCAACTTCTCTGCCGTGCCATCCAGCCGCCTGCCGTTGAGCAGAGTTCCATTGGTGCTTCCCAGGTCTTCGATATATAGGTCCTGTCCGCGGGCGTAAATGTGCGCGTGCCTGCGCGAAACAAAGCTCGTCTCTTTGGCGAACTGTTGCTTGTATGTTGCAAAATGTCCGCTGGATTTCGACACCAGGAACGGGAAGGTTGAGATCGCGATCGGGCTGGGGCCATTTCCGGAACGAACTGGCAGTAGCAACAGCGTCGGTGGCATGGGGGCAGCCAGTATTTCGGTACGCTCACCCTCCTCTGCGTCCGGATCCTCGCCCGCTGCCGGGCTTGCCGAATCGGCTTCTTCCAGGGCGGCCACTTCCAGCGCGGCTTCTTCCAGAGCGGCTTCTTCCAGAGCGGCCTCTTCCAGGGCGGCTTCTTCCAGAGCGGCCACTTCCAGCGCGGCTTCAAAACGCAGGTCGTGGCCAAAGCAGAGTACGTCACCCGCTGACACCGCCAGGGGATCATCTGTAACCGGCTCACCGTTGAGGGTAGTGCCTGTTGCGCTGTGCAGATCAACTACGTACAGCGTGTCCCTATCGAGGAAAAGCCGCGCATGCCGCTCCGCAAGCTGCAAGCGAAGGTCGTCGGGGTAGCTGTCGAAGGGTGCATCCCCCATACCAACCGGCAGCAACAGACCGCTGAGCGCGATATCTTCATAGTCGCCGCCAAATAGAGGTTTCAAGCACACCTTCATGATGTCATTCCCTGCTTATGCCCAACCATCACAACACACCCCGCTGCAGCATCTCTTCGCTCCAGCCACCGCCCATGGCCTTATACAGATCGACCGTGTCACTGAGGATCTGCTGATGGTTTTGCAGTAGCGACTGGTTGGAATTCAACAGGCGGCGCTCTGATTCCAGCACTTCCAGCTGAGTTACGATGCCCACCTCCAGTTGCGCGCGCGTCTGCCTGGCTACGGTGCGCAAGTGACGAACCTCCTCTTCCAGTTCACGCTTTTGCAGTTGCCTGCTGCCCAGGTTCACCAGGGCATTCTCAACTTCCTGGAATGCCAGAATAACCGTTTTGCGATACTGCTCCTCGCTGACCTTGGCAGAGGCCTCCCGCGACTTGACACGGGCTTTCAGTGAGGGATCGAAGATCGGGATGTTAATGGAGGGCCCTATACCGAAGGTCAGCGACTTGACCAGTGAGGACAGGGACGCACTGGCGAGATCACCGCCCCCCCGGGTATTGGCGGTAAGGCTGATGGAGGGAAGACGCGCGAGTTCCGCCTCGCCCACCAGTTCGTAGGACTCAAGTACCCGGTACTGTGCCGCGACAATATCCGGCCTGCGTGTCAACAAATCTGACGGTAGCCCCCCGGGAATGTCCATTAATTTTACAGTCTCTCGCAGCGGCGCTACCGGGACATCAATGCTGCCCGCCGGTTTACCCAACAGCGTCGCAATCGCGTTCTCGCCAATCTCCCGTTCGCGTTGCAGGTCCAGCAGTCGCCGTTTCAGGGTATTCAGTTCGGCTCGCTGGCGCAGAACCGGCGTGTTGGAAACGATACCTTCCTTGTATTGGTTCTGGTAGATCGTGTAGATGCGTTCGCCGGCAGCGAGCGACTGCTGTTGCAGCGCGATCTGTTCATCGAGACTGCGAATAAGAAAATAGGTTGTGGCGACACGCGAAACAGTGGTCAGGTAGGTGGCACGCCAGTCTGCCTCTCCGGCCTGGTAGGCCGCTTTCCGGGCGCTGACACCCTTCTCGAGTTTGCCCCAGATATCGATTTCCCAGCCCAGTTCACCGCTGGCGCTATAGCGATTGTTAGTGTCGAAGTTTCCCGTCATCGGGTTGCGCGCGCCTTGTACAGTAGCCCCTGTGCCCAGCGAAGCGGTGGGTAGCCGAGAAGCCTCGACCTGGCCCAGGGCAGCACTTGCCTCTCCCACGCGTGCCACGGCAATGCGCAAATCAAGGTTGCCATCTATGCTCTGGGCAACAAGGCTGTCGAGGTAATCGTCAGCAAACCCCGTCCACCATTCGGGCTGAATGGTTTCGCGCGCGGAAACCCTGACACCCGCTGGAGAAGACCACTGATCGGGCGTGTCGACATCCGGGCGCTGGAAGTCGCCACTGCCGCCGGCAGCACATCCCGCCAGCCCGGCGACGGCTGCAATCATCATTACAGTGCGCCAACTCGCTGCACGGCGCATGTCCAACCCAAGTCGTATCATTCCTACGTCGTCCTTATTCTCTACTGTTCAGTGAAGCGCTGCATGACGAAAGTACCGTGTTACCGTCGTACGGCGGCATCGCTACAGCGCTCTTCCCGGTCTTCCCGGTCTTCCCGGTCTTGATTAAAGCAAGAGACAGGCCAATCTGATAAATCACCCTCTATCTTGTGCCAATAGCCAGCGCAAACCCGCCGCGTCAGCGCCTGTGCGCGGCCACAACAGCAGAGGCGGGCCGTGTTCACATGGTCACCCGCAAACAGCCAGAAAGTTGGATAGCCGAATACAATGTATGAAAAATACCAACATTCTTATTTTTCTTGGCCTGCAACGGGCCCCCTACAGGCCCTCACTACTACAGTATAGATCGCTGTCTCAAAACAGCACGAATCCTTTACGCTGCAAGCACTACCCGCCGGGGAAGGCGGCAGTGGCGAGCGACGCAGCCGAGCAGGGTTGCTGCATCTTATCAGGGAGACATCGCGACTGCGCGTTGCTGCAAAAAAGGTTTTTACGAACACAACGTGCGCTCAATTTAAGTTATATATCTTCAAACGTTTAGCCGCGTCCTGATCAAGATTTTCTCTCGGAAGAGGCCGGTATTAAATTATTTATTCAACAATAACAGTAGCTTAAGATTATTTTCGACAGCATTGTAAAACTTGGCATCTATTCTGCAACTCTACAGGCAACGGCGTCAAACTGGCGCGCAACGCTTTTATTAACCCGAGGAAACTTACCATGAATTACCTGAAGCTTTGCCTCCTGGCTGTCACCGCCTCCCTGCTGCTGGCCTGCGGCGACGAGCCTGCCTCCGCTGGCATGGGCCCGCTGACTCCCTTTATCCAGGACATGAGCGACGGCGGCTGGACCGTGCGCAACAACAATGGTCGCGTGGTAATGACCAACGAGTCGGAGCCCGGCGCCATTCGCTACTTCTACGTTAATCCCGGCCCGGGTGAAGAGGGGCACAGGGATATTTCTGTTGATGTCAGCCTGCTCGAATCCGAGCCGAATTCACTGGCAGGCTTACTCTACGGCTTCCAGGATAACCCTCGCTCCTACTACCTCTACACCGTACGCGGCGATGGCCTGGTAAGCCTGCATGCGATGGAGAACGGCGACTTCCAGGAACGCATGGCGTTCTCGCTGGGTGAACCCACAACGAGTATAACCACTCTGGGCATACGCGAGCGTGGCAACGAAATCGGCCTGCTGGTCAACGGCGTGGAGAAATCCAGCATGGGCAATAACCGCCTGGGTCGCGGTGCCGTTGGTATTGTTGCCAGTCATCTCGGGCGCTACCAGTTCGACAACTTCGCAGTAAGTGCGCAAGGCAGCAACAGCCCAGGAGCAGCGGTCAACCCGGCGCCTGCATCCGCGCCTGGGGCCCGGACGGTCGCAGCAACCGCTGTGCAGGCTTCAGCACCTGCTAACCCCGGGCGAAACACGCAGCAGTCGCAGCTCAAGTATTTCCACTTTCACGATCCTGCCACCGGAATGAGCAGCGGGCGCACACCGTTCCCGGCAAACTGGAAGCAGCTGACCAACAACAAGGAATTCAGCTTCGAAGGCCCCAACAGACTCCGCGTCAGCAATGTGGGCGGGGCCTCCTTCCAGTTCACCAACAATGCCGATATGGCGCAGATGTTCCAGATGCAGGGGACAGCCAATCAGCCGCCCATGTCCATAGAGCAGATCACCCAGACGTACTTTATGCCTATTGCCCGCGACGAAGGCCGCACGTTGGTAAAAACCTACGAGTTGCCTGATCTCGCACGCAAGTCACTGCATGACAGCTCGCAACTTTACAGTTCCATGCCACAACAACTGGATGCGAAAGCGTATGCCCTGGAATGGAAGGACAACAAGGGAATGTCTTACGTCTCCGTCGTCAACGTCAACATTGCCTATAGCCAACCCTCATCTTACTGGACGATAACATCGCAGTACCTGGAAGCGCCGCACGACGATTTTCCCGCCGCACGAGACGCACTCATTCATGGCCTGGTAAATTCTGAAACCAATCCGCAATGGTTGGCTCTGAAAAACCAGCAGGACAGACAGCGCTCCCAGGTTAGCCACCAGCAACACATGGCGCGCATGGGCTCCATCCGTTCGGCAGGCAACGCGGCCGCACAAACGGGCAAGATCTACAGCGAGATATCCGACATAAACCACCAGGGCTACATGAATCGGGACAGCATGAACAGCGCCGGGCACCAGCGCACCATTAACGCCATTGGCGATCGTACCGTGATTGCCAACCCGGACAGTGGCCAGCGTTATAATGTGCAGAGTGGCAGCAACCAGTACTGGGTGAACCCCAACGAAGAGTATATCGGTAGCGACAACCCCAACTATGACCCCCGCCTGGACCCCTACACGAATAACCAGGACTGGGTGGAATACCAGGAAGTCCAGTAGCAGCAAGCCAGGACCGCGCCGCTTCAGGCAGCAAAGGAGAGTTCACCAGGTGACAACATTAGACACAGGAGGGTTCAGCCACAAGGGAGCGCGTCCTCACAACGAAGACGCGCTCCTGCTGTGTGGCGACCTGGGCCTCTATGCCGTTGCAGACGGTGTTGGCGGGGTAAAGGGAGGAGAAGTGGCCAGCAGCATCGTCTGCGCGACACTCGAAGCAGGCTTGCGCGCCGGACACTCGCTAACCGTAGCCATGGACCAGGCACATGCGGATATTCTGGGCGCTGCCAGCCGAGGGGAAGGCGTCCCGGGCTCCGCGTCCACCGCTGTTGCCGTCACCTTGAAGGGTTCGCAACTGGAGCTTGCCTGGGTGGGCGACAGCCGCGCTTATCTCTGGGATGGACAACTGCAACTATTGAGCAAAGACCATTCCCTGGTCCAGTCGCTGGTGGATACGGCGCAGCTGGACTTTGCCGAAATGGAACAACACCCGCAAAAGAACATCATCAGCCAGGCCCTCGGCAGCCGCAACGGAGCGCCGGTGACCGCCAGTAAACAAGGCCTGCTGCGCACTCCATGCGTGATCATGCTGTGCAGCGACGGGGTGAGCGGAGAGCTGAGTGAAGAGATGCTGATCAACACCCTCTCCTCCGACAACAGCGCCCAGCATTGCGCCCGCACTCTGGTCGAGGCAGCCGTCAACGGCGGCGGACAGGACAATGCGAGCTGCATCGTGATACGCGTGCCCAGGCTGGACGCGTCGGCAGCGGACGAATCCAGGCTGGCTTTCATGCGCTTCGGGCCAGACAAGCGATGGCACCTTGCGGACGCCCCGGCGACAGAGGACACCCGCGTCAATCCGTCGCTGCAGGAAGGCGATCAAACACTTGCCATTGCCGCCACCGCCAGTGACTCAGCGCCCAGTGGCGCGCGCACCATGTTCCGAGTCGCTCTGGGGTTTATCGCGTTGGCGGCAATGGCCTATGCTGTAGAACAGACTGTAACCTGGTCTTCCCTACTGGAACTGCTGCGGCGGGGCCAGGGGTGAATCAGCATCAAGCCTGCATGACAATTCGCCAGAGCAATATCGATTAATCAAACGGCCAGTGGAAGAAGACCGCAACATGAAAACCATCATCTTGCAGGTCATTGTCTTCGGGCTTGGTGACGTCGTCATCATCTATGCGCTCACCATAGTAAAGGCTGGCATTGATATACTCGCGAGGCTGCCAACGAATGCCGAGGCCAACGCTGCTGAGCTCGGCAGCCTTGCTGGTGGACAGGTTGCTGTCTTCATCCCAGCTCCGCCCATAATCGATAAACGGTATGGCGGTTAGATTCCAGCGGCTGTAGCCCGCCTCGTTGACAAAAATGGGGACGCGCCACTCCAGGGAAGCGGTGAGTCCGTTGTCCCTCACCAACTGGTTTTCCCTGAAACCGCGCACAGAGTAGACACCGCCCACTGCCATTTTCTCTACCGACAACAGAGGATCAAAGGCCTCCTGCCAGACGCTGCTGAAGACCAACTGGCTGTTGCGAAAGGGAAGGCGTCGCGCATATTGCAGCTGAGTCAACAGCACGGTGAAATCGCTCTCGGGAATTTCGGCACCGGTATCAAACTGTTCCTCTGGTGCACCGCTGGGAATCATGGTCGCGCCAAACGCATCGAGTCCGTAGCGCAACGTAGCGCGCATGGCCAACACCTGATACTCGCCACGCTCTATCCACTCGCCACTGATACTGGCATTGGTCGCAGCGATCTCACCGTTGCGGGCGCCCAAAGAAAACGAGAAGGGCTTTCCCAACAGCGACGTGTCTGTTTCGCTATGGTTCAGGCCGGCCGTGACGGTGACATACCTGTCCAGGCTGTCGATCAAAGGGTGACTCACTGAAACCGCCCAGGACTCGGTGTCACTTTCAATATCCAGGTCGTCAAACGGCGCTTCGATCACTTCCGATTGGCCACGCTGGTATTCCAGTTTTATACGGGTGTCGTAGCTGTTTACCGGAAGCTGATAGGAGATATAGGCATCCTGAAGGCCTTCACTGGCACTGACGGCAAGCGCCAGGCGATCGGCACGCCGGGTGAGATTCAGGTGCTCCAGTGTAAGCAGTGCACGCTCCGCACCGACACTGGGAGATCGATAGTTGTCCAGCGACAAGCCCAGGCGCAAGGGCTGTTCTTCCTGCACACGCAGCCTCAGGTCGGCAACGCCCGGCGTGAGGCCGGGCACCAGCACCCCGTTGACCTGGCGTATCAGAGGGTTCAGCTCCAGCATACGCAGACTGTCCTGCAGATCATTCAAATTCAGCGGCTTGTCAATGTTGCGCCGCAGTCGGGTCTCTACATAGGGACGGGACAGGCGCTCGTTTTCGAGTATCTGCACTTCCTGCAGTTCGCCTTCAATCGCACGCAGCGTCAATACACCCGGGGAGGGTTCGCCATCCGGTAGCACCACTCCCGAGTTGACATAGCCATTATTGAAGTACAACAGCGACAGGCGACGAAGCAACTCCTGAAGATTTTCCGGCGACAGATCACGGTTTTCAAAGGGAGCCACTACGGCCGATATGTCCTCTGCGGAAAACACCGAACTGCCATCCACCACGATGTCAGTCACGGCAAGTGACGTCGACAGCACATTGGCTCTCTCCTCGCCCTGTGTCATGTCTGGCGGCGGCAACACCTGCGGCGCGGGGGTGCTGGAATCAGGCTGCAGATCCAGGTCAAAGCTGGGCTCGTCGAACCCGTCCAGGCCGCCCGAGAAGCCGCGTTCAATGTTTTGCCCCAGGCCAGAGGCTACACCGGCGTTCTGTGCCATGGCCTGCATGCCAAAACACACACAGCCACTCAACAGAGCCAGTCGCACCACTCTCACCAATTCGCGCTGCCCGCGTCCCACCCCAAAGACTAATTGCATTTAGAACCCCGATTTTCTGTCAACGCATACTGTATCGCCGCGTCGCTTGTGTTATTCCAGTTCAACAGCGTCTCATCCTGATCGGTATCACTGAGCAGAAATGGGCTGGCCAGATAGTCATCAAATGTCTCGGGGACAACACTGTGCCCGGTAATGACCAGACTGCTGCCACCGGCCGTGTTTGCGGCGCAGCGATCCTGTATGAGGTTGGTTGCATCGAGAATGGCGACATCCAGTTCGGTGACTGCCGCGCTGATATCCTGCTCCGGCGAGTTAATTTCCAGGCTGCCCTCCTCGCCCAGCGTTGACGTCACCTGGAATACGGAGCGCGCATCACGCAGGAAGGAGTCGGCGTTGATATTGATCCGGCCACCATTGCCCGCATTCGCACTCGCAGTCAGGCCACTGCTGCGCACCAGCACCAGGTCAGCGGGCGCGGAGGGGTCTCCCAGGGTGATCGAACCGCCATTACCGTCAGCATCGGACGACTCGGAACTGGCTGTGATGAACACGATGCCGCCGGCAGATAGGTCACTGTCGAGCTGGATATCTCTCCCATAAATATTGATGTCACCACCACCCGCATTCTCTGAGGTGCCTTCAATACGCGCCTGCGTCAACCTGACCTGCGGTGCTGACAACAGAATCGTTCCGGCATTGCCGCTGCCCACCGCAGAGGTCTGCACAAAGCCGCCGCCGCTGAATCGCAGGGTGTCATCGGCAATAATGCTGACATCACCGGCGTCGCTAGCGCCCTGAGAATTGGTGAGCAGCTCTGTATCGGCGCCTGTCAGTTCGACTGTCCCGCCACTGGACACCAGGATGCTGCCACTGGCGCCGTCCCCGGTGCTGGCCGACTGCACCGACACATTGTCCAGCTGCAGCGTCGAGCCGGCATTCAGGCGCACTTGCCCTGCCGGTGCCAGGCCGCCGGTGCTGCTTTGCAGGAAGCTGCTGCTTACCTGCAGGTCACTACCCGCAGCAACGGTTATCTGCGCTGGGGCATCATTGATATCACTGGCCCCTGTCGCCGTACTGAACGTAGACCGATCTATATCGATGGCTTCACCCGTCGCCCTGATCACACCGGCTGCCCCCTGGGCGGCGGCAATACTGCCCACCTCAAGGCCGCTGACTGACAACGCGTTCTGCGCCAGTAACTCAACCCGACCAGCATCGCCTGACCCCAGGGAAGATGAAGACAGGGTGGTAGGTTCAGGCGAGGAAATACTGATATCAGCCCCCTGCAGCACTACACCTCCTGCCATGCCGACACCCACTGTCGAACTGGTGATGGAGTGTTCACCGCTTACCGTCAAGGCCTCCGTCGCCTCAATGAGCACCGTGGCTCCGCTGCCGGCGCTGGCCGTAAAGCTGGATATAGTGCTGGCGTTGTCAGCTCCCCCTGCCTGCTCCAGCTGCACATTGCGGCCGCTAAGCGTGATATCACCACCCGAGCCCTGCCTGCTGCCGTCACCGAGTGCGTCGCTGCTGATATCGAACTGTCCACGCAGCGAAAGGTCGCCCGCCGCGGCGATGACGATCTCTCCGCCATCGAGATCACCACCCGTCCCGGTACTGAGCACGGCCCGCTCAGCATTGGAGCTCAAAGCGATATCACCCTCTGAAAACAGGGCAATAGAGGCACCTACGCCCTGCGGATTGAACGCACCCAGCAGCGATGTGTTGTGCAGGCTCAGGCCGCCGGCTCCGGCCTGAAGGCTGATCAAGCCAGGGCCGCTGAAGTTCGAGCCGTTGGAGAAAACGTCCGCATATTCGGCGCTGATGCGATCACCGAACAGAATAATGTCGCCGGCATCACCGAAACCATCGGTGATACTGGCGATAAACGCACGGTTGCCGGAATCCCCTATCAAGGACAGCTCTCCCGCCACCAGCAAGACCACGTCGCCGGCGTTACTCAGTCCGGTGCCTGTCGTCTGAATACGACCCTGCTGCAGCAAAAATTCCGACATCGGTAGCGAGGCGCTGCCGCCAAAGATGATGTTACCGGTATTCCCGGTGGGTTCACCGAGGTCCAGCACCCTGCTGGACACCAGCCCGCCCGTCTGCTGGTAGCTGCTGCTGTCGATTCGGATATCACCTGCGTCAGCCGCCACGGCGGTGGTGGTTTGCAACACGCTACCGAGCAGCCATGTGTTGGAGAGCGAGCGCAGGGAGATCTCTGTTGGCTGCAGCACGGCAAAGGTATTTATGAACGAGTTCTGAATCAGCAGCTGATCGGACAGAACAGAAAATCGTGACGAAGGCACCGCCGCGTTATCGGAAAACAGCAGATTGCTGTTCTGTATCAACACACCTGCCAGCGACGCGTCTGCGGCTGAGCTCAAGGTGTTGCCCGATTCCACATCGACAGCAATGACACCACCCGGAGCCAGTGCCCCAAGGCTGAGGTTAAAGGCCTGGTACTGACTGCTGTCAGCTGGCGCCAGCACCGCGAACGGATCGACAGGCGTGGCAATGTCGCCCGCTATAGTAACACCGGCAAAGTCGGGATCAGTGCTGCTGCCGACCAGCGTCATATTCGACAGTAGCAGCGGCGAATTGGCATTGTCGGCATCAGCCACGGCCAGCACTATTCCCCGCGGTGTCACATTGGAGGGCAGCGCCTGCTTGTCGAGAAAACCAAAGGCCGTGGGATTGGCAATAGACAATTGCGGGCTGATAGCGGTTTCGTGCGTGAAGAAGTCATCGCCATTGGCAAAGCCCAGCCGGTTTGCGGTGGAGAACACAAAGGAGCTCTGCGGGTCGAAGGAGGCCCCGTCACCAATGAAAATGCCGTTGGGGTTGAGCAACCACAGTGCAGCGGAGGTCGGCGACAGAATGTTCCCGGAGGCACGCCTGACCTGCATGTTGCCGTATATTTCCGTGGCCTGGTTACCGGTTACCCGCGCAATGATATGCGCGATGTTTGCCGAGCTATGGCTGAACGTCGCCTGCTCGCCAGACGCCACTCCAAAGCTGCTGAAACTGTGGAACAGGTTGTTGCCAGCCACTTCCCCGTCAGCCTGCCCTATTTCAAAGCTGCCTGATCTCTCGGTGCCCGGTGCGTTGTCGCCGATGGTGCCGTCAAACACTGCGGCGCCAAACGCACTCGTCATACCCAACAGCGGGCCGGCGACTAGAGCGGCCAGCAAGGTCCATCGTTTCATCACTCTGCCTGTTTCTGGTTTGGTCATAATCAAAGGTCTCTGCCTTGCCGCGCACGTCTTCATAGCCAGTTCCCTATCAGCAGGAAGGGAGCCCATTTACTGGGGTGATCATGGGCCGGGTCGTTGATCAACTTCACCTGCGCCTTGCGCAGGCCCTGCGCCTTGGACAGATTGCCTAGCTCAAGTTGCGCATAGAACTCGCTCACCACTTCCAGCGTTGCCTTGTCGTCAACTTCCCACAACGTGGCCAGGGCGCTTCTCGCCCCGGCTTTGAGCGCAACGCCCGCCAGGCCCAGCGCGGCTCGATCATCGCCCGCTGCGGTCTCGCAGGCGCTCAACACCAGAAGCTCCAGCGTGCCACTACCAGCGGCCCTGGTTTGAATTGTCTGCCCAAGATCAGTGATCAACAGTTTGTCGTCATAGGTCAGTAAAAAGGAATCGTCGTAGCTACTGCCGAACTGCCCGTGCGTGGCAAAGTGCACCACGCTATAACCACCTCCGGAGAGCTCCGCCTTTACCCGGGACAGGGTAAACGCCTGGTTCTGCAACACGTTGGCCGACAGCCTTTCACGCAGTGTCACCAGTTCTCTATCCACACTGGGTAATGCGGCAAAACCCTGTACCGATTCCGACAGCCCTCCTGCGAGCGCGCTGTAGGATGCCCCGGCAAAGGGTTTCGGATCCAGCAAGGTAAGACCGGGGGTAGTCGCCAGGGCGTAACGCTCAATCAGAAACCCCTTGCCATCGTGCAGCGCGGCCAGCGGTATGGTGCGCAGTGCGCCATCCGGGACCACCACCAGCGTGGCAATATTCGCTGCATCGAGCTCGGCTTCCAGCGGCCGCACCAGCCAGTCATACAGTTGCTGACCATGCCGCAGATAGGCGTCGGTGCCGTTGTCCACTTCCAGGTTCAAACGAAAGTCGCGTATGCTCGCAATCAGGCTTGCTCGCTCTACCGGCACGGTAATCTGCTTGATACCACCGGGTGTGGTGAGCAGCAGCTCGATGCGCGACTCCAGCATAACCGGATAGAGCACGGCCGCGTTGTCGGCCAGCTGGTCCAGCACCACGCTCTCGTCGCCCACGCATTGTTCATCGAAGTAGTCTTGTACTTCCGCCAGTTTCAGTTCTTCCAGTGCCAGACGAGCGTCGCGCAACAGTTGTTGCCTGGAAGCAGCGTCGTCCTCGGCCGAACTCTGCGTCAGCAGGGCGTCGGCATAACTGTAATACAGGGGCTGGATAACCTCGTCGAAGGTCTCCGGATCCAGTGACTCCAGGTTGCTGCGCAGCGTGCGCAGGGAGGCCACAGCGCTGGCGTAGGCCTCCAGCGACGCAGACGTGTTACCCAGCGCGCCCTGCGATCGCGCCAGCACCCATTGCCAGCGGTACTCAAGACCATCCACCTCTACCTGCCTGGCATATTGCAGGGCACGCTGGGCATAATTGACCGCGCCTTCATACTGACGATCGTCGGCGTACAACTCCGCCGTGTGGCCGTTTAACAGGGACCGTGTGCGCGGCGCAACACCCGGACCCTGGCCAGCGCGCTGCAGTTGCTGCAGCGCGGCAAGGCGATACTGCGCGTCGGCGTCAAACTCGTTAACCGCCTTGCGGTATAGCGATGCCAGCGCGATACGCGCGCGTATCGCGTTGCCATCGACCAGCTGATCCAGGACCTCACCACTTCGGCGCGCTGTCACCAGCGCGTCCTCCACACGCCCGTCATCGAGCATCGCGCGTGCCCTGTTGATGGTGTAGATTGCCCGCAGTTCATCATCTGTTGCGAGGTCCGCTGCGGCATCGAAACCTTCTATCGCTGCGCGAAGATCGCCCGCGCGCTGCTGTATCAGCGCGTTGTCATTGCGTATCTGGGCGCGCAATGCTGGCCGCAAAGCGGCCTCGAGATCGAGGGCGAGAGCAATCGCCCGGGCTGCCCGTGCGGTCTCACCCTCGCGGTAGAACAGTAACGCCCGCTGGCGGTGCGCCTGCGCTACCTGCTCCGCAGCGGCATTCTCCTGGCTCGCCAAATAGGATTGCAATGCGGACAACTCATTGTCGGCGCGCGCAATCGAACCGAGCCTGCGCAGTACGTCAATACGCAACAGGCGCATATCGATATCCGCCACCGACAGTTCACCGGCCACCTCGCGTGACAGCCCGCCTTGCTGCTGGTCGAGCAGGGCCAAAGCGGCGCGCAGCTCCCCGCCGGCGCTAAGCGCCAGTGCTCGCTGCAGGTCGCCAGTGGCCGCCGACACCGGTATCAGGGTGAACAACAGCATGCCACTGAGGCAGGCACCACTGAGTAAGCGGCCAAGATTCAAGTGCTTTATTCTTCGCATAGCGTCCGTGTCCGGGCAATTTCCGATTTTGTTAGAGTATAGGTCACGCGAACAGCCGGGTAACCGGGCGAGCCCCTCGCAGCTGAATAAACAAGCTGCCAACCATTGTTTCGCTGCGTCACATGGGTTCCCGTAAATAATTCTGTGCCTGTGGGTGTCCCAGCCGCGCCGCTGCCAGAAAGTACGTTCTGGCCCTTGCTGTATCCGGCGCATCAAGGTTCAGGCCGGCATCGTAGATGCGCCCGAGGTTGAACAGCGCATTGCGATCGCCCTGTTCACCAGCCAGCTCAAACAGGCGTAAGCTTTCATCGACATCACGCCCCAGTACCTGCCCCTCAAATAAATAGTTGGCGAGCACTGTTTGCGCAAGAAAGAAGCCCTGCCGCGCGGCGCGTTCAAGAATACGCAAGCCAGAGCGGCGATCGGCGTCAGTCCGCGCATCCGCCAGCAGCAAAATTGCATGATGGTACAGGCCCAGCGGAGAACCGTTCTGCGCGGCACTGGCGGCATAGCGCAAAGCGGTCTGCCTGTCCTTTTCTCCGGCCCAACCGGTTTCAAACAACTCACTGAGCACCAACTGCGCCCACTCCGAGCCTGCCGATGCCCGTTCTGTGAACGCGTCCATTATGGCGCTGTCCTGGCTTGCCTTTGCCCGCAGAATGTCGGCAAAAATACTACCCGGGTAGGCAGCAATAAAGGCCCTCTCAGCGTCTGGCAAGTCCTGGTTTACCGCATCATAAAACGCGAAATACTCCGCCGCGCCGGGCGTGGGAAGCGTGCGAGGTACCGGTTCCGGGACAGTCGCAGCGACGACATCAGCTGCCGGTTCGCTGACACCGGACACCTCGGCTGTATCAGTGCGGCTACCCTGTGGTTCACGCATCTCCACCGGTTCGCTGCCGGCCTCTTCTGCCGGATAGTCGCTAACGCTGTCGTTGGAGATAACCGGAGCCGCCACGGAGACAGGTTGTTCTGCCTGTGGTGAGGCCTTGATCTCTGCAACCGCGGGCCGGCCTTCCCGCAGCGTAAACCAGGCAACGCTGGCGAGCAGAACAAGAAACCCCGCCCCGGCGAGCACAGCAGTTCGCCGCCGTGGCCACGCCATCGCGCGCTGCTGCTTGCCCTCGTTTTCTTCGCCAGCACCAGGCGCGGCCAGAATAGCCGTGGCATCTGCATCTCCCTCGGGCTCGGACACCGACGTGACGCGCGCTGCAGGCAGTGCTGACAAGGCGTCAAGTAACTGCTCGCAGCTGCTGAAACGCTGGTCTCGTTCGTACGCCGCCATACGATCCATCAGCGGCTGCAAGTGTTGCAGATGGCCCGGCAGCAGGGGTTGCTGTTGTTCAAAACGCTGCAGCGAAATTTCCGTCAGGTTGCGGCCGCTGTAGGGTGGCACACCCGTTAACATCTGGAACAACATGATGCCCAGGCTGTAAATATCTGTGCGGGCATCCAGCTGGTGCCCGAGAGACTGCTCGGGACTCATGTACTTGGGCGACCCGATAACCGATTGCACCTGGGTGATCTGGGTAATGTCCTCGGAATCCTCAGCGGTGCGGGCTATACCAAAGTCCGTTAGCACTGCGGTGTCTGCGTCCCGAAACAATACGTTGTCCGGCTTGACGTCGCGATGAATAAAACCTTTGTTGTGCGCGTAGCCAAGCGCACTGGCCAGCTGCCGGATGATGCCCAGCGCAGTGGCTTCATCCATGGGTTGATCCATTCTGCTGCGCAGATCACCCTCGGCAAGAATTTCCATGGCCAGGTAAAACAGGCCCTCATGCTCGCCCACGTCGTAAACAGGCACGATATGCTGGTGCGACAGCATGCCCACAATGCGCGCCTCGCGCAGGAAACGCTTGCCGAATTCTTCACTGGCCGCCAGCTCACTCGCGATCACCTTGAGCGCCACAGGGCGCTCGAAACCGCGCTGAATCGCAAGGTATACCCGAGCCATGCCACCCTCACCCAGCAGGTGCTCGATGGTATAGCCCGGAATTGTCGGCAGGTCTTCAGTCACGGCTGACCAGCTGTCAGGACAGGGTCGTTCAATCGACAAACACCTCCAGACGCCTGTTCAGCCGATGATCAGCCTCGGGCAGGCTTTCACCACGGTATTTCGGCTTTGCCTCACCGGCTCCTTCCACGTGCAACCGGTTCTGCAGCGTGGGAAACTTCTGCACCAGTTCATCGCGCGCTGCCTGTGCCCTGCGCTCCGACAGTCCCAGGTTATGTTCCCAGCTGCCGCGCACATCCGTATGGCCGACAAGCGTGAAGTCCCGGCCCTGGTAATCCTCACTGGCCAGTACTTTGCCAAGTTCTTCTATATTCTCACTGGTGAGTTCATCCAGCTCTGTGCTGTCCAGTTTGTAATTAATGGGTATGCGCACACGCGTTTTCTCGGGCTCTGCCCCCGCCAGCTTGCTCGATGCCAGAGCATTCACCGACAGCAGGCCGAACTCCTGGCTGGAGAGACTGCGTTTGATAGAGTCACTGGAAATAGGCGTATCCACCAGGCTGTGGTCGAGCTGGCGAGCATTCTCGCGCATCCAGGACGGTGCATTGGAATGGCGCTCAATCGCACGATCCAGCGTGGCCAGCGCTTCAAACCGCTGGCCGTTCAGCGCCAGCACCTGGCCATAGCGCGCCAGCGAAACCGCAGCCTCGTCGGCGGTCTCTGCGTGCTCCACTGCCTGCTCATAGGCATGCAACGATTCCTCCAGCTTGCGCTCTTTCTGATAGGCCGTCCCCATCAGGTGCCAGGCAGCATAAGAGTCGCAGGCTTCGACAGACTTGCCCAACCATTGCGCGGCCTTGTCAAAGTCCTGCTGTGCACCGGCCTTGCGCGCCAGGTCGTAATAGCGCTTGCCATCTGCACAGGGAATGGATGCGTTACCCGCTTGCGCGGCTAAGGCGACAACAGCCCCGGCCGCGAGGATGAGTTTGCACGAACTGTTAAACATGGGTTCCTCCTGACGCGCCAGAGATCTCAGGATCTCAGGAAGCTGATGAAATTGTTGTGCGATGTATCGAAGGATGCACCCGCAGAAGCCCATGACGACTGCAGGGTCGAAACAAACGGGTTGTAGTAGTAACTGTAAGCCGGTTGGTACAGCCAGTACCAGCCGCCGGTTACCGCTGCCAGTGCCTGTTTGTCGAGGTCGCGGCTGTCTTCGAGGTCGTTGATAGTGATGTTGGCCATGATGATTCTCCTTGCTTACCCTGGTGATTTCCAATCTGTCGAGTGGCTTACTGATGTGCCTGCATTAAGTAAAGCAGAATACGTGCCAGAGTAAGCACTAAAAACAATACAATCTCTATCTTGCTGATAATTAAAGATTTATTAAACATCGAGCGGTAAGGAGCAGCCAGAGGCGGTGTCGCCGAACCCTCTTTTTGTTAGATCCATTCGTACATAAGTAGATTTTTAGTTATCCGTAGAACAACACAAGCTCCGTAACAGAATCACAGCAATGCACAGCGGACACAAAAAATGGCCGATGTCAAGCACTCTCTAAGTGCGAGCCTGTCGGCTGAAGTCTAAGTGTGGCAAGGATTTGCGCCTTTATACCAGCCCTCCGGGCAGTCCTGCTCTTGTAGGCTGGGAGCCATATGGGAGCGATGCGGTTGCGGGCTCCAGAGTGTCCGGGCGGGTATTTGATGGCGGCTGCGATCATGATACGACAAGGCTCCTTCAAGCCATAGCCCAAAGCAAAAGCGCAGGTCGATGGCCTGCGCTTTTGCTTTGCAGCGGACGGCACCGCGCCTATGTGGGCGACGCATCACGTCGGGGCGCTGGCGGGGCTTTCGGGGTCGTCGTCCCTTTCCTGAATCCCCTGTCCCCGGCCATGAACGCCTCCAGCATGTGCGGAATCAGCGTCGTTGCATCAACCGTCTCACCATACGTCTGTGCGTGCAGCGCGGCGTAGCGGTCGAGGTCGGCTTTCAGGCTGGCCGGGCACGCGAAGGTCAGCTTGATGGTCTCGGTCTTGGGCAGCGGCCCCAGCCGCAGCTTGCGTGTCGTGTTCATTGCGAAGCTCCTCGGTTGAAGATCACTGGCTGGTAAGGCCGCAGCACCAGATCCCGATTGACGATGATGCGCACCGGCAGGCCGGGCCGGTTGGTCAGCGTGGGCTGGATGTTGAGGTTGCGGCGCGTCACTTCCTGGCCGACCTGATTCACCGTGTCTTGCAGGCTGTCGCGGCCGGCGATGATGATCCGGTCGCCGTCCTGGCGGTTCTCCGGGGCGGCCAGTTCGGCGCCGACGCCCAGCAGCGTGGTCAGCACGGCGCCGGCGAAGATGCGATCCCAATGCCAATCGACACCATCCTCCAGGCCGGCATACCCGGCCGGGTCGGTGCCGACCAGGTTGTCGAGTGTCAGTGATGAGGTGTCCGGCAGGATGACCCGGTTCCAGACGACCTGAACGCGACTCTGTCCGTAGCTCACCTGGCTGTTGTAGCGGCCCAGGATGCGCGATCCCTGTGGAATCAGCAGGTGCCGACCGGTGGCCGTGTCATAGACCGGCTCCGTCACCGTGGCGATCACGTCGCCCGGCAGGTCGGATTGGATACCCGTTACCAGCGCCCCGGCGATCACCGTGCCGGCCATCACCTGATACGGCGAACCGGGCAATTGCAGGTTGCCGGAATTACGGGTTTCCGTGGAACCGGATTGCAGGAACGCCTCTTTCTGATCTTGCCGGTTCTGGACGACAGTCGGGTCGGTCGGCTGCGCTGCCGTCGAGGCCGGGCCGGCAGCAAGCGGGTCGAAGGCCGCCAGGGTGCTGCCTATGCCAGGGGCTCCCTGTGTCGCCTGCGCCACTGCCGCGGTGGTCTGGCCTTGGCCCGTACTGAAGAACACCGACGAAGCCGCCGCTGCTTCGGCCTCCTGGCGCAAGGCTTCGCGTTCGGCCGCCTCGGCATCATGGCCCGGTGGCGCATAACTGGCCACTGCCGGCTGTTGTGAATGGACGATGGCCGGCCCGAGATCGCCAGGCAGGGGTGGCCCCAGTTCCGGCACGTCGGGCGGCAGCGTCGGCAACATGGAATAGTCCGTGGGGAGTCGCTCCAGCCCTTCGGAGCGCGACACACGATCGACGTTGTATAGCTCGGACGGATCGTTGCCGCTGCGGGGCTTCGATGGCTGCAAAGACCAGATGGTGGCACCCAACACCGCGACGGAGAGTCCGCCAACGAGCGCGGCCAGGGTACGCCGGTTCAGCCGTGTGACCGGGCGCGGCTGGGCGCGTAGCGCCACCGTTTCGGGCGCCACCTTGTCGGCCTGCGGCGTGGCGATATCCGGGGTGTCGTCCTGGCTCATGGTCAGTTCCTCCGCGTCACGCCGTCGGTGCGCTCGATGCGCACCACGTCACCCCTGTCACCGCCGAGGCGCAGTTCGGCCGCGCCGAACTGCCGATCGACGATGTAGTACGGCGAGCGGAAGCGGTAGTTCACCAGTTGTCCGTCGCCCTGCGCGCCGATGACAAACAGCGGCGGCAGCTCGCCTTGGGCGATGCCGGCCGGGAACTGGATATAGACCTTCTCGCCATCGTCGAAGGCGCGCAGCGGCTTCCAGGGCGGATTACTGCCGCTGATCGCATAGCGGAAGCGCAGGTCCTCCAGCGCGAGCCCGGTATCGACCGGCGCGGCGATGCTGGCCGCCTGCGCCTGGCGTTGCAAGGCCAGCATCCGGTCGCGCGGGTAGTCCCAGGACACCGACGCCATCCAGGCGCGTTCGGTCGAAGTCAGCTCCAGCAAGTACGTGCGGCGGCTGGTGGTGATGATCAGATTGGTTTTCAGGCCCGAGCGGATCGGCTTGACCAGCACATTGACGCGCAGCTCGTCGTCGCTGCCGCTGGAGGTGTCACCGACGATCCAGCGCACCGTATCGCCGGCCGCCACCGTCACCAGATCCTCGCCCGGCTGGAGCGAAATCATCGTCACGCGCCCGACCGCCGCATAGACCTGATAGAGCGCGCCGTCGCTGTAGGGCCAGACCTGAATCGCATTGACGTAGCCCTCGCGCGTGGGCGCAACCCGCGCCTCGGCGTTGGCGCGGGAGACGCGCACGGTTTCGTCGGCCGGCTCGGGGGCGGGCTTGGCTTCCTCGGTGTCCGGCAACGGCTTCAACTGTCCGGGCAACGGCAGCGGTTCGGGGATGGCGACGACTTCCACCGGCGCGGGCGGTTCGGGCAACGGCTGGGCCTGTACCGGCTCATCGAGCGAGATCGTCGGCGGCGGCTTGCCCTGTGTGGCGCAGCCGGCCAGGGCCAGCAGCATCAACGGTACAGCGTAAAAGCGGAAAGACGGATTCATGGCCGGGCTCCTTCGGAATCGAGTTCGCGGCTCCACGACAGGCCATTGACGTAGATGCCCAGTGGGTTGCTGCGCAGCCGTTCTTCGGTGCGCGGGGTTTGCAACACGATGGACACCACGGCCGTCCATCGCTCCAGTCCTGCGGCCGCGCCATTGACGTAGCGGCGTTCCGTCCAGCGCACGTTGAACGACGTGTCGCTGGCGCGCACGACGCTGGTGATCTGCACCGTCACTGACTCGCGACCGATGCGGGCGAACGGGTCGTTGGTGCGGGCGTAGTCGTTGAGCACCGCCGCACCGCGATCGGTGGTGTAGTCGTAGGCATCGAGCCAGTTCTGTCGCACCACGATCGGGTCGATGGACAGCGAGCGCACCATCGTGATGAAGCGGGCAACGTGGTGTGCCTGCTGCGCGTCGTCGGGCTGGTAGCGCGTGGCGGCTTCGCCGACCGTGCGTACCTGGCCGGCCTGATCGACCTCGACCACATAGGGCGTGACGATGGACTGCGCCGAACGCCACACCAGGCCAGCGGCCATCAGCAGGGCCAGCACCAGGCAGCCGAACGCCATCAGGCGCCAGTTCTTCGCCTGTACACGGGCCGAGCCGATGCGCTCGTCCCACACCTGGGCAGCGGATTGGTAAGGGGTCGCAGGCTGCGGTGTGTCGGTATAGCGCACCTGCGGTCGTTTGAATCGCATGGCTTGTCCTCCTTATGAATCTGAATCCCGCAGGCTCGGGGCGCTGCCCGATCCACCGCTATCGCCCCCGCGCAGCGTGTGCGCGGTGGTCGTGGCGGCTTGGGTGATCTGTTGGCGGCGATGCAGGCGCTTGGCCCATGCGGGCTGCTGTTGTGGCGACGACGCGGTGGCAGGGTCGGAAGCGGCAGCACCGGTCCCCGATCCGCCTTCGGCCGCAGGGCCGTTCCAGCCGGTGCGGAAAGGCGCCGCCATGCGCTGCCCAACGGTGGAAGCACGGGAGGCCGCGCCTCGCCCGGCGGCTTGCACGCCGGTCTTGGCGACGTTGCCCAGGCCCGCCGCCGCGCCCTTGAGGCCGCCACCAACCGCGGACGAACCTGCCTGGAACGCCGACCGGGCACCACTGGCCGCGGACGTCGCGGCACGCGCGCCGCTGCCGGCCAGCTTGGCGGCAGCCGGCGCCATGCGTGCCCCGGCGGCCACCGCCCCACCTACGCCAGTCGCGGCAGCACCGACGGCAACGGCGGTTCCGGCAGCGCCGACAGCGGCGCCGGCCATCGCCCCGGCACCCAACTGCGGCCCGCCGGAAATCAGCCCGGTGGCGATGCCCGGCCCGAAGATGCCCAGTGCCAGCAAGGCGAGCGAGGCCAGCATGATGACCAGCGCATGGTCGATGGACGGCTCGGTCGGATGCACCTGAAATTCGGCAAACAGCCCGGTGCCAATACCGACGATCACTGCTAGCACCAGTACCTTGACACCCGAGGACACCACGTTGCCCAGCACCTTCTCGGCCAGGAAGCTGGTCTTGTTCCACAATGCGAATGGCACCAGTACGAAGCCCGCCAGCGTGGTCAGCTTGAACTCGATCAGCGTGATGAAGAGCTGGATCGCCAGCACGAAGAACGTGACGATCACCACCAGCCAGGCCAGGAACATCACCATGATGGGCGTCACGTTCACGAACACTTCCGGGAAGCCCGACAGATCGCTGACCTGCTCCAGAATCGGCATGCCCGCGTCGATGCCGGTCTTGGCCAGCCGCCCTGGTTGCAGAAACTCGTCCATGCTCAGGGCCGAGCCGGTGGCCGTCAGGCCCAGGCCGGTAAAGGAGCGGAAGACGATGCCGGCCAGCCAGTTGAAGTTGTTGATGATGTAGGCGAAGGCCCCGACGTAGAGCACCTTGCGCAGCAACTTGGCGATCACGTCATCGCCCTGGCCGGTGGCGTGACTCATGGCCCAGTACAGCCCGGTGATGGTCATGTCGATGACGATCAGCGTGGCGGTCAGGAACGCCACTTCGCCTTGCAGCAGTCCGAAGCCCGAGTCGATGTAGGTGGAAAAGGTGTTGAGGAAGCGGTCGATGACGGTGACGTCGTTCATGGCACGTCCTCCGTCGCGGCGTTCGCCGTCTCGCCGCTCTCATCGTCGGGCGTATCGAAGCTCGGCGGAATCGGCGGCAGTTCGGTCAGAGCGTCGTACTCGTCCGGCCCGGTCTGGCCGGCGAAAAAACGGCGCCGGAAGGCTTCGGCGGCGGCCAGGCAAGCGTCCTCGCCCGCCGCCTGCCGGTCTTGCGCGCACTGCGCACGCAGCGCCTTGAGCCGCGCGGGATCGGCGGCCAAGACATCGGCCAGATCGTCGGCAGGCTGCTGGCCGCAAGCGGTCAGCAGCACGGCCAGCAGATACAGCGGCAAGGTGGGAACGCATCGCATGGCCGTCTCCCGTCAGTTGCCGTAGAAATCCACGCGCTGCGGCGTGTAGGGCGTGCCGTCGCCCAGGAAGCGGCGCGTTACCTCGCGGCCGCGTTCGATGGCGGCGGCCTGCCGCGCCAGTTCCAGCGCGGCGGCCCGCTCCTGGGTGATCTGGAGTTGCTGCGCCTGGATCGACTGCTTGGCCTGCAAGGCCAGAAGCTGGTTGGTCGCCTGCATGGCCTGCAAGGCGCCTTGCGCCGACTGGCTCTGGCTCACCAGATCGGCCAGTGCGCTTTCGTCTTCGCGCAGGTTCTGCGATACCTGCGCCTGCATCCGCATCGCGGTGTGCAGGCCGTCGAGCGTGTGCTTCCAGCGTTCCTGCGCATCCTGGTACATCTGATCACCGCTGACGGTCGCGGCGTACTGCTCGGGATACAGCCGTGCGAACTCGCGGTCGAGGTTCTGCACGTCATAGGCCAGCCCCTGCGCCTCGGCGATCAGCCGTTCGGTGGTCGCCAGGGTCGAGCGCAGGCGATTGACGATGTTGAAATCCAGCGTCGCCAGATTGCGCGCCTGGTTCATCAGCATCTGCGCTTCGTTCTGAAGCTGGTTGATCTGGTTGTTGATCTGCTGGAGCGTACGGACGGCCGTCAGCGTGTTCTGCACGAGGTTCGTGGGATCGATCACGACCCATTGCGCCTGAACGGTGGAGACGGTGCAGAGCATGGCCGCGATGGCGGCGGCGAGAAGACGCTTTTTCATGGCAGGTTCTCCTGTGGGTGGTCAGCGATACGAGGGAAAACTGGCGCAAGGCCGGGGAACGCGGGCAGCAGATCGGCCGCCCAGTCGAGGCCGCGATGGCGCAGCCAGGCGCCGGTGAATCCCGGCGTGCCTGCGTTGAGCAGCACGCGGTCGATGTCGCGCTGGTCCTGCGGCGTGGAAGCGCCCGCGAAGGCCAGTGTTGCCGGCCCCAGGTCGAGGTCGAACAAGCGATTGCCCAGGCGCGACTGGTAGTAGTAGTCGCGCTTGGGTTCGGCGGTGGCGACGATCTCGATCTGCCGGGCGTTCAGCCCGAAGCCTTCGTAGATCGTGCGAATCTGCGGCTCGGTGGCCTGTGGGTTGGGCAGGAAGATGCGGCTGGCGCAGCTTTCGATGATCGCCGGGGCGATGCTCGAATCCTTGATGTCGGCCAGCGACTGCGTGGCGAAGATGACGCTGACGTTCTTCTTGCGCAGCGTCTTGAGCCACTGGCGGATGCGCGCGGCGAACACCGGATCGTCCAGAAACAGCCAGGACTCGTCGAGAATCAACAGTGTCGGTGCGCCGTCGAAGCGTTCATCGAAGCGCGCGAACAGGTAGCCCAGCACGGCCAGCACCGCCGCCTTGCTGTGCATCAGCTCCTCCATCTCGAAGCCCTGCACGTCGGCGCTGCCGAGCCGGTCATGATCGGCATCGAGCAGCTTGCCGTGGGCACCGCCGAGCACATAGGGCGCCAGCGCCTGACGCAAGGCGTTAGATTGCAGCAGCACGGAAAACCCGGTCATCGTGCGCTGCTGCACCGGCGCGCCGGCGAGACTGCCCAGCGCCGACCAGATGGCGGCCTTCTCGTCGGGGCCGACGGCCACGCCTTCGTGCAGCAGGCGGCCTTCAATCCATTCCGCCGCCCAGGTTCGGTAGCCCTCGGCGTCGATGCGGGCCAGCGGCTGGAAAGCGATCTCGCCATCATTGCCCAGGTCGTAGTGCTCGCCACCCAGGCCCAAAATGGTGGCGCGCATGGAGCGGCCCATGTCGAAGGCGAAGATGCGCGAACCGGCGTAACGGCGGAACTGCATCGCCAGCGTGGCCAGCAGCACGGATTTGCCCATGCCGGTCGGTCCCACGACCAGGGTGTGGCCCACGTCGCCGATGTGCGTCACCAGCCGGAACGGTGTCGCGCCATCGGTGCGGGTGACGATCAGCGGCGGGCCATCGAGATGCCGGTTCTTCTCCGGCCCGGCCCACACCGCCGATACCGGCATCATGTGCGCTAGGTTCAGCGTCGAGACGATGGGCTGGCGCACGTTGGCGTAGGCGTTGCCGGGAACGGACGACAGCCAGGCATCCACGGCGTTGAGCGTTTCGGGAATGGTGACGAAGCCCCGGCCCTGGATGACGCGCTCCACTAAGCGCTGCTTCTCGTCGGCCAGGGCCGGGTCGGCATCAAGTACCGTCACCGTGGCGGTGAGGTAGCCGAAGGCGACCTGATCGCTGCCCAGCTCCTGCAAGGCGGCATCGGCGTCCGCCGCCTTGTTGCTGGCATCGGTATCCACCAGCGGGCTTTCCTGCTGGAAAATAGTTTCGCGCAGCAGCGCCACCACGTTCTTGCGCTTGGCGAACCACTGGCGACGCAGGCGGCCCAGCTCCTTTTCCGCCTCGGCCTTGTCCATGCACAGAAAGCGCGTGCTCCAGCGATAGGCAAAACCCAGCCGGTTGAGGTCGTCCAGCAGACCGGGCCAGGTCGAGGTCGGAAAGCCCCGCACCGACACCACGCGCAGGTGTTGATCGTGCAGCACGGGCGCGAGGCCACCGATCAACGCGACATCGGCCAACAGCGCATCCAGATAGAACGGCACGTCCGGCACGCCGATGCGGTACTGCCGCGTCGAGATGGTCGAGTGCAGGTAGGTCAGCGTCTGGCTGTCATCCAGCCAGGCGATTTCCGGCATCACGCCATCGAGCAGGTCGAACACGCGATCGGTTTCCGCCAC
>Ga0070726_10001387_pt1 | contig 24549 bp, 19 predicted proteins | sample tdAd471_FD_67275 | JGI IMG/M metagenome (GOLD analysis project Ga0070726, IMG submission 67275) | Marine sediment microbial communities from the Atlantic coast under amendment with organic carbon and nitrate - tdAd47.1 | ecosystem: Environmental > Aquatic > Marine > Coastal > Sediment | place...
TACGCTCCGCCTTGGCAAAGTTTTCTTTAAACATGAAAATCAGCGCAAAGAAAACGATAATAGAAATAATCCATTTTTGCATGCGACTCATTCCAAAAAAGCTGAGAATTAGAAAGCTAAAGAAGATGATCGTCAGGGTGAAAAATAGGGGCGCAACTTGTGGGATGTCTGCCATCATCGAGACGATAGAGCGAAATTCAGCCGAGAGCTGTCGGAAAAACCACTTAACAGGTTCAGGAATAGCAGGTAAATTTTCTAATACCTTGAACAGGTCTTTATCGTACTCCTTGATCATATAAAAGTTGAGTGCCAAGAAGTTACAGCCTACAATACCCACCACCATCATAATACGCTGCGGGAGCTGTACCCAGCTGTGCGAAACTCTCTGCACATAAGCCTCCATCCTTCCGCCTAGCTGGTTGGTCAACCAAACAGTGATGAAACTACCCCCCATTCCAATGAGTATTGCAACTGATAAGGGATCTACATCCATGATTTCCAAATTTTATGATAACAGTCCGTTTTCATAGCCCTAGTTAAGGAAAACTCCGCTTATGCGCAATAAATTTAGGCTAAACGACCTTCTTTTTATACGAAAACAGGAGAATTGATCGCTATAGGTAGACTATTGATACCCGAGAAATGATGGTGATCAGATAAAAGAACTCAGACTGTGCACGCACACAATTTTTTCTTAAAATGCGATCTAAACTTGCACAGGTTTCATTCTTTGCCTACCTTAAGAGCTGATTTTATGGATCATTGATTTTAACAAAGAGCTGTTTTTTAAATACTTACCAACTTTTCAATATAAACTTATGAAAAAGAAAATACAGGGTAGTGACAGAAGGAATTTCCTCAAATCCTCTGGAGCAACTATTTTAGGCAGTACACTCGGCGCAAATCTATTGGCCAACACATCTTCGTTTTCCTTCAACGATAGTGATGTGTTGAAAGTCGGTTTGATCGGTTGTGGAGGAAGAGGAACGGGGGCTGCTAACCAGGCTATGAATGCCGACCCCAAGGCGGTATTGACGGTGATGGCAGATGTATTCCCCGACCGCTTAGAGCAATCCTACAATGCATTGAAGACTGAAAATCCTGAAAAACTACAGGTTTCGAAGGAGAATATGTTTATTGGTTTTGATTCTTACAAAAAGGTATTGGCTTCTGATGTCGATGTGGTCATCTTAACCACGCCACCGTCTTTCCGTCCAGGGCATTTGGAAGCAGCCATCGAGGCTGGCAAGCACGTCTTCTGTGAGAAACCAGTTGCAGTAGATGCTCCTGGGATTCGTCGAGTGATCGAGGTAGCGAAAAAAGCAAAAGAGAAAAACTTGGCTTTGATGTCAGGCTTTTGCTGGAGATATGATTTTCCAAAACGAGCCACTTTTGATCGTATCGCAAATGGCGATATTGGAAAAGTAACTAGTATCTATAACACCTATAACACAGGTGCGCTTTGGGAGAAAGAACGCAAAGCGGATTGGAATGATATGGAGTTTATCATGCGCAATTGGTTGTACTATAACTGGTTGTCAGGAGATCATATTACTGAGCAAGCTGTCCACAGCTTAGATTTAATGTCTTGGGCGATGGGTGATGTAATGCCCAACACAGTGGTCGGTACCGGCGGTCGGCAAACTCGGATAGAAGAGAAGTACGGAAATGTCTATGATCACTTCGCACTCGTTTATGAATACGATAATAATGTGAAAGGTTTCCACTTTAGTCGTCAGCAAAAAGGTTGTACTCGGGCTTACGATATTACCATCCAAGGAGATCGTGGTAATTGCTACATCGATGTATTCCGCAAGCACGAAATTAAAGGAGCGGTAAATTGGAAATACAAAGGCGACAAAAATAACATGTACCAAACGGAGCATGATGAGCTATTTGCCTCCATTCGTGCTGGAAAGCCTATCAATGATGGCGTGCGAATGGCACATAGTACCATGTTGGCCATTTGGGGTAGAATGGCGGCCTACACGGGGCAGTCTATCAAGTGGGAAGATGCCTTGAATTCGGAAGAGAAACTCGGCCCAGCATTGGAAGATTATAATTGGGATTTGGCCTGGAAAATGAAAGACGTAGCCAAGCCGGGTTTGACCAAGTTTGTATAATAATATTTAGGGCGTAGCGACTTAGGATTACGCCAAATGATTGAACACTGAGCCACTGAATCGTAGAGGATTTACCTTCCCTATGTTTGGTGTCTCAGTGTTAGATCAAAACCTGGCTTCCTTTTTTGCAAAACGCTACGATAAGTGATGCCATCCTATCAACTCGCCAACAAAAAAATAATGCAAAAACAAGACCGAAGAGCCTTTATCAAAACAAGTTCTGCCGCTGCCCTTTCTTTAGCGGTAGCTCCTTCCTTAATGAGCCAACCCACAAATATGGCCACGGCTCAACCCCTCATCAAAAAGAGCTTGAAGTTTGGGATGATCAAAGAAGATTTATCCATTTTAGATAAATTTAAATTGGTCAAAGATTTGGGTTTTCATGGGGTCGAATTGGATAGCCCCAATGACCTGAATGATAAAGAAATCCTGAAAGCCAAGCGGAAGACGGGACTGGAAATACCTGGAGTCGTCAATTCAAGACACTGGAAAGCTCCCTTATCACACCCTGATGCAGCCGTTCGAGCAGAATGTGTAGAGTCGATGAAAGTAGCCTTGAAATCCTGCAAAAAGTATGGCGGAACTACCGTCCTCCTCGTACCTGGCGTGGTGGACGAGAAAGTGAGTTATGATGAGGCCTACTCGCGTTCTCAAGAAGAGATTCGCAAATTATTACCGATGGCCGAAAAAACAGGCATCAAAATCGCTATTGAGAATGTCTGGAACAACTTCCTAATTAGCCCGATGGAAGCTGCCCGTTACATCGACGAGTTTGATAGTGAGATGATAGGTTGGTATTTCGATGTAGGTAATATCATCCGCTATGGCTGGGCCGATCAGTGGGTGCGCATCCTCGGTAAACGAATCATGAAGATTGATGTAAAAGAATACAGCCGCAAGAAGCAAAAAGAAGAAGGTATCTGGGCGGGCTTTGATGTGAAACTGGGCCAAGGCGATAGCGATTGGGCCAGTGTCAATAAAGCCCTGAAGGAAGTCGGTTACCAGGGCTGGGGTTCTGCAGAAGTGCCCGGCGGTGATCGCAAGCGCTTACAAGAAATTTCCGAGAATATGGATAAGATTTATGCTTTGTAACAGAAGGTAATTTAAACATGTTCTTAAATCGAACTTCGATCTAAGGCATTCCTTTTCTGCTCCACGATGGCTCTACAATGACAACCTTCGAGGTGATCATTTACCAAGCCCATCGCCTGCATGAAAGCATATGCCGTAGTGGGCCCAACAAAACTCCAACCTCTCTTTTTTAAGTCTTTGCTGATGGCTTGAGAGGTTGGCGTTTGGGCCAATTTGCTAAGGGTAGCGTGGTCAAATTTATCTGGCCTCTCCTTGCTGCTAGGTTCGAACTCCCAAAAATAACGAGCTAATGAGCCCTTCTCCTCGATCAAGTCGCAGGCGCGCTGCGCATTATTAATTGTAGATTCTATTTTTTTGCGATGGCGAATAATCCCGGCATCTAACACCAATTTCTCCACCTCTTTTTCTCCAAAGCGAGCGACTTTCTCGAAGTCAAACTGAGCAAAAGCTGCTCGGAAGTTTTCCCTTTTACGGAGTACCGTCAACCAACTGAGCCCAGATTGGAAGCCTTCCAAGCAAATTTTCTCAAATAATCGAATATCATTGGTGACGGGTTGTCCCCATTCTTCATCATGGTACTGTTGATAGTCTGGTAGTCCATTATACCACCAGCAACGGTTGATATTATCCGCTCCTAGGATGAGTCCATCTTTTGCTTCTTTAGACATATGGATATTTAGCTTTTAACGAGAAGTTGTTTTAAAATATATCGGCCTTTCCAACCGCAAGATAATCTCCTTTTTACTATTCAGCACCGACTACTGGAGTAGGGGAGTGGTGAGTAGCCAGCTGTCAGCGGAGAAATCGGATCGATTCTAACTCTGTTCTCCCCGCTAAACTAACCTATTGCCCCCTCCGGATAAAGTGCTAGCAGACCCGCTTCTGATGCCTCACAAACTCCTCTTTCGGTAATGAGTCCGGTCACCAAGCGCGCCGGTGTGACATCAAAACCATAATTAAGGACAGGGCTGTCAGCAGGTGTAAGTAATACCTCTTTGAGGGTTCCATTCTCTAATCCACGGATATGTTTTACTTCCTGTCCGCTCCGTTCCTCAATCGGGATCTCCTTGACTCCATCTCGTAAATTCCAATCAATAGTAGAAGAGGGTAAAGCTACGTAAAAGGGCACTTGGTTGTCATGAGCCGCCAAGGCTTTTAAATAAGTTCCAATCTTATTAGCTACATCTCCTGCTCGGGTGGTACGATCGGTTCCCACAATGACCATATCTACTTGTTGGTGTTGCATGAGGTGCCCACCGAGGTTGTCTACGATTACGGTATGCGGAACACCGTGTTCCAATAACTCAAAAGCAGTGATTCTTGCCCCTTGATTTCTGGGGCGCGTTTCATCTACCCAAACATGTATGGGAATCCCTTTGTCGTGCGCAGCATAGATGGGTGCAGTAGCGGTACCATGATCAATGCAAGCCATCCATCCGGCATTGCAATGGGTAAGAATATTGACAGTTTGTTGGCCTTTTTGCTCAAAAATCTGTTCTATTAATTCCAGACCATGCCGTCCTATATTTCTACAAAAATTGACACTTTCTTCCGCTACTTCATGGGCTAGTGCTTTGGCGGTAGCGACTAGGTCACTTTTATTTAGCTGACCAGCTAGTGCCGTCTTCATTCGATGCAGCACATTAAACAAATCCACTGCCGTAGGTCGGGTCTGCTGTAAACTTACCATAGCTTGAGGAATAAAAATCTCCCAATCCGTATCAGCAGGGGCATTATACAGACCTAAGTACATGCCATAAGCTGCAGTGACCCCGATCAGTGGTGCCCCGCGAACATGCATTTCCCGGATAGCAGTTGCACTATCTTCCAAAGAGCGTAAGTCTTCGATCACCAATTGATGAGGTAAACTTCGTTGGTCAATAATCTTGACGACCCCCTCTTGGGCTTCATCTAGCCATATCGTACGGTAGTATTTATCTTTGATTTTCATATTTCTTAGCTGTTAGCGGCAGAATCAAATGTATTATCCTTTGAGCGAAGTGCCTAATGTTTGTGAAAAGTTTATCAGGATTTAATGGAAAATAGGGCTGGACGCTGCCAGTTAGCCGCGATATTTAAGGGAGGATTCCCAACTTCTATCCGCGCTATATACGTATCCTGCATTCGCAACGTTATCTATCTGATGTAAAGGAAAGGCCGCTAATTAGCAGCATAAGAGCTACTATATAGCTAAGGATTAGCTTTCTTTACACCGATAATATCCAACAATCACAACATCATGTAACAGGAATATAATTGGGTTTTGAGAGCGCCTGGGGCTTAGCAAGACTTCAGAAGTTTCCCGGGGGCTAACTGAGAAAACTTCTGAAGTCTAAGCGCCAGCTTTTTTTGAACGACAATTAATCTTTGTTGCGAGTATTTAATCCATTAACAATGAATCTAATAAAAATCAATACACTGCTAAGTTTTCTACTATTGAGCGTATTTAGCCTGATGGGGCAAGCCATAGAAAGCCCCAAGTATAGTGCTTTTGTCAACGTGAATGTCCTACCGATGAATGGAGATGGCTTAATGCCCAATCAGACGGTGGTGATCAAAAACGGGAAGATTCACAAAATCGGCCCTGCGGGCAAAGTAAAAGTCCCCAAGACTGCCCTGGCTATTGATGGCGAAGGCCGCTTTTTGATGCCGGGCTTGGCTGAAATGCATGCGCACATTCCTACACCAAAAGATGGCGACGATACCCGAGTGAAGGAAGTGCTGTTCTTATACTTATCCCAAGGAGTTACCACCATTCGTGGCATGCTGGGCGCTCCATATCATTTGGGGTTACGGAAAGAGGCCGCTGAGGGTAGTATCCTTAGTCCTCGCATTTATACCTCTAGTCCATCGGTGAATGGAAATAGCGTACAAACAGTGGAGGAAGCCCGTACAAAAGTAGCACAGTATAAAGCCGATGGCTATGATTTCTTGAAGATACATCCTGGCCTTACGATGGAAGTGTTCAACGAAGTCGCAGCGACAGCCGACAAAGTTGGAATCCCTTTTGCTGGACACGTCCCGATCCAAGTAGGAATTGAAAGAGCGATTGAGGCGGGCTATGCTTCGATTGATCACTTGGATGGTTTGATAGAAGGTTTGGTGCCTGCTTCTGCTAATGTGGCACCCGATCAAAATGGCTTTTTTGGGTATAACTTCACGGAATTAGCGGATGTAAGTAGATTATCAAAGCTGGTGGCGAGTGCCAAGTCTAGAGCGGTATGGTTTGTTCCTACTCAAACGCTGATGACCCGTTGGTTTTCACCTACCAAAGCAGAAATAATAGGGAATGAGCCAGAAATGAAATACATGCCTTCTGCCACCCTTTATCAATGGCGCTTGAACAAAAATCGAATGCTTGAAAACGAAAGCTATGATGTAGAGCGCTGGAAAAAATTTGTGGCTTTACGTCAGAAGATCATGCGAAACTTGCACAAGTCAGGTGTGGGGCTACTACTGGGATCGGATGCACCACAGGTGTACAATGTACCAGGGTTTTCGATCCATCATGAAATGCAGGACATGGCTACTGGAGGAATCCCCAATTTGGCGATCCTGCACAGCGGAACCGCCAACCCTGCCAAATACTTTCGGCAAGCAGGAGAGTATGGCACCATCGAAAAAGGAGCTGCCGCAGATTTAGTGCTCTTAGAGGCGAACCCCATTGATGATATTGCGAATGCCAAACGCCAAATCGGTGTAATGGTAGCGGGTAAGTGGTTGACGAAAGCAATGATTGATAAACGATTGGCTGAAATTGCTGCCCGTCATTCGAAATAAGACTATTCTATAATGAACGTTGGACATGGAGGCATTGGGATTTTTTTTCTTGTGTCTCCATGTTTTTGAATCAAAATGTCAATGGAAATCAAAATCAAAAGCCAGGTAGGTCGCCGCTACCGCCGTTGGTTTACGGTTTTCAACCGGAATCATGCCTCGGTCTCGCCATTAATCAAAATGTGAATTAGAATGAAAATCAAAAGCTGGGGCCCTGACACCGCGGCCACCAATAACTAATAATGAACATCAAGACGCTCGCCAAAAATAAGGTGTAAACAAGACCAAGATCGTATATAATTCCAATCGGCCTAATAGCATATAGAAAACCAAGAAAAGCTTAATAGGATCGCTGAGGTGGGCAAAGTTATCCAGCGGCCCAACTTCTCCGATGCCCGGCCCGACATTACCCAAACTCGTAGCTGTAGCCCCAATAGCCGTCATAAAATCAAGCCCCATGATGGTCAGAATGATGGATCCCAGCACAAATAAAATGAGGTACAGTAGCAGGAAAATAATGATGTGGGTAATGATCCTACCCTGAACACGTTTCCCATTCAGTTTTAATGGAATAATTGCTCTAGGATGAAGAATCCGCTTAAATTCTAATAAGGAATTCCGGAAGAAGACCAGATGTCTAATAATCTTGATTCCTCCACTCGTAGAACCTGCCGAAGCACCTAGGAACAACAAGATAAAGAAGGTCATCGTCAATCCATTCGACCAACTGGTATAGTCCGCCGAGACGAAGCCCGTTGTGGTAATCAGGGAGACAATCTGGAATAGACTATCCCGGAAGGATTGTTCCAGCGAAGTACCAGAGACCCCATATACCCCCAAACTCACCAAGAGGGTCAGCGCACATACAATGAAAAGATAGGCTCGAAATTCATCACTTTTCCACACCTTACTCAATTTGCCCTTAAAGGCAAAGTAGATGACCGTATAATTAGTACCTGCCAAAAACATAAAAAAGATGATTGTATACTGGATGTGTGGCGCATCGAAATGGGCCATACTGGCATTTTTCGTTGAGAAACCACCGGTAGCCATGGTCGTAAGCGCGTGGTTAATGGCGTCGTAAAAGCCCATCCCTAGGGCATATAAAACCACCATTAGTATGCCTGTGAGGCTCAAGTAGAGGTACCACAGCCGCTTGGCTGTTTCGCGTATTCGCGGGTGCAGTTTATCGGAGGTAGGGCCAGGGGCTTCCGCCACAAATAATTCCACCCCACCAATTCCCAGTAGCGGGAAAATAGCTACCGTCAACACAATGATGCCCATGCCGCCAATCCATTGCGTGAGACTACGCCAAAAGAGAATGCCCTTGGGTGTACTCTCTATGTCCGTCAAAATGCTAGCTCCCGTGGTGGTCATGCCCGAAACGGTTTCGAATAAGGCATTGGTCAACGAAGGAATAACACCACTTAGGATGTAGGGTAGAGAGCCATAGGTTACCATCGTCAGCCAACCTAAGGCGACGATCAAATAGCCTTCTCTTTTTTTGATGCCACCCTCATTTTTAACGAGATATAAAATAGGCCCACCCAGGAAAATACCGATCAAGCCGGAAAAAAGGAGCGCTTGTTGATCTCCTGCCTTAAAATACAAAGAGAATGGGATGCAGAGCATCATCAATCCACCCAGGATGAGTAGCAAGACACCGATAACCCTTATGATAGGACGAATATTAATCATACCTGATGATCTATGGGAGCTTTAGCGAAACAGTTTTTCTAATTTTGTGATCGCTTTTGGGAGTGCAAATACAATGACCTTATCATTCACTTGGAACTGGAAGTCTCCATCAGGAATCAAGCTTTCTTCTCCTCTAATAATTCCACCAACGATGGCCGTAGAAGGAAAATGTAGATCGCGCAGTGGTCTCCTCGTCAACTGATTTTTCTTATGAATAACGTATTCAATAATCTCGGCATCTACACCTGCCAGACTAGTAATGGCCTCCACCTGCCCCTTCCGTACAAAACGGAAAATATTATTGGCAGTAATCAGTTTTTTATTGATTAAGGTATCAACGCCAATATTTTGTGAGATGTGAATATATTCTTTGTTTTCTACTTGTGCAATCGTCTTGTACACTCCGTGATTCTTAGCCGTCAGACTGGCAATAATGTTGGTTTCTGAATTGCCTGAAAGGGCTATAAACGCATCCATATGGCTTAATCCTTCTTCCTCCAACATGTCGAAATTGCTCGTGTCGCCATGAATGATTAGTGTATCATCGAGTTGTTCGGATAGCGTTTTACAACGACCTTTATTCCGTTCTATTAAGGTCACATTGTAATCTTTTTCCAGTATTTTGGCGGTATCTCTGGCTAGATTGCTACCGCCGAGGATCATAATGTTTTTGACGGTAACTTTCTTCTTCCCGACGAGATTGATCACTGCATCAATGTTTTCGTGGCGGGTGATAAAGTAAATATGATCATTGCGATGGAATACCGTTCCCGGACGTGGAATCAAGGTTTTGTGTCCTCGCAGAATGGCGATCGGTCGCAGCATGAAATCCTTCTGCATAGCATGGATTTCTGATAGCTGTTTATTGGCCAGCGGAGAGTAGTCATCCAGTGTAATACCGACTAGATTGATTTTCCCATCTTCAAATTCGAAATGATCGGTAAAGGAGCATTGTTTGACTAGCCGAGAGATTTCCTGGGCGGCTAATTGTGGTGGAGAGATCAAGGTATCGATGCCCAATTCTTTAAATAATGCCCTTTGTTCTTTGCAGAGATATTCTGCATTTTGTACACGAGCTACGACTTTCTTGGCTCCAATCTTCTTGGCCAGCACGGCCGTAATCAAATTGGTCTTTTCGGAGGTGGTCAAGGCTAAAAAAAGATCAGCATTGTTGACACCTGCTTGCCGGAGTATCTCAATCGATGAAGCATCTCCTTTTATGGTCAAAACATCTAGATGTGAGGCCGCCATATCAAGAATCTCCTGATTGGTGTCAATAAGGATAATATCTTGATGTTCAAAAGTTAATAATTCTGCCAAATGGGCTCCTACATCACCAGCACCGGCGATTACTATTTTCATACTTTCGATTTAGTGCCGCAAAAGTAGGCCTTTTTTTAGAGAATGTTTAGAATAAAAAAAAGCCTAATTCAGAATCTGTCCCCTAGTATGTGAATGAGGATGCGGTAGCATAGCTGCAGATTGAGCGCTAAAGTAATGGACAAAGAATAAGTTCCGCATTTTGAGATAGAGATTTTGGTGATAGGGAAGGCATTTTTTGAAGTGATAGCAGCGCTATCGCTGAAAAAAATAACGCAGTATAGCGCCAAAAGATCATATGCAAAATCGGGAAGTTATTTTTTGATCATTACTAAAGTAAATAATTGGACGATTCATTAGATACTGCTAAGACTTCCTCTACTAACTTAGTCAGATCCCTACAAAATTACTATTATTGCGGTATGAAGGTATTAATGGTGTGTTTAGGGAATATTTGTCGTTCCCCGCTGGCGGAAGGTATCTTACAAACCAAAATCAAAGAAAAAGGCTTAGACTGGGAAACGGATTCTGCGGGAACGGGGGCTTGGCATATTGGCCAACAGCCAGATAAGCGTTCTATCCAGATAGCCCGACAACATAATATCGATATCACCTATCAACGTGCTCGGCAGTTATCAGTTGCCGATTTTGATCAGTATGACTTGATTTTTGCCATGGACCAATCCAACTACACGAATATCCTCAAATTGGCCAAGTCACCTGCCCAGGAAGAAAAAGTGTTCTTGATCATGAATTTAGTGGCGCCCGGTCAAGGCATTGATGTGCCCGATCCGTATTGGGATGATAATGGGTTTGCCACTGTTTTTGAAATGCTAGATGAAGCATGTGACCGTATCATCGAGCGTTGGGCTTAAGAGCTTAGACGGTATTCTGAAATGGTTTTATGTCCCTTCTGATTCATTTCCCCATTGGAAGACTATCTTAGCAAGTACGACTGCCAATTAAGAATTTAGGCCTGCCCAAACAAAACATCCCCTAAAAGGCTCACCAACTAAGAAAAAGCCTGATTGACAATTTCTATTTGCTGCTGGTCGTGTACTTTTTTATAGCCTGTTGCTGGCGAAGCACTGGACTTACGTGAAATCAAGTTCAAATCAGCATTTAACCCTACTTCTTTGGATGCCACGATGGAGTATACATACTGCCACGCACCCATATTAGAGGGTTCTTCTTGTACCCAGAAAGGTACGGCATTGGGGTAGCGTTTGAATATTTTTTGCAATTGAACATCAGGTAGCGGATAAAGCTGCTCAAGGCGAACAATCGCTACATCATCGCGATTCTCTTCTTTTTTACGCGCCATTAAGTCATAGTAAATCTTGCCCGTACATAGCAATAGCTTTTTGACTTTCTTGCCACTGCGTGCGCCGACCAAAGGATCATCTATGACTTCATGAAACTTCGTTCCGGTTTTAAACTCCGTCAAATCAGAAACAACCTCAGGATGTCTCAGCAGGGACTTGGGCGTCATGACCACCAAAGGTTTGCGGAAAGGACGGGCTAATTGTCGCCGCAATAAGTGGAAGAAGTTGGCGGGGGTGGTGACGTTTGCCACAGTCATGTTGAATTCCGCACAGGATTGCAAAAAGCGTTCTAGCCGCGCACTTGAATGCTCAGGCCCTTGCCCTTCATATCCGTGAGGTAGCAACAAAACCAATCCATTCATTCGTTGCCATTTGGATTCTGCTGCGGTGATAAATTGATCCACCATAGTTTGTGCACCATTATAGAAATCTCCAAACTGCGCCTCCCAGATGACTAGCGTCTCAGGGTTGGCCATAGCATAGCCATATTCAAAGCCCATTACGCCAAATTCAGACAAGAACGAATTATAAATTCTGAACTTACCTTGATCTTCAGAAAGGTCAGATAAGCGGTTATATTCTTTATCTGAGGTAATATCTCTTAAGACAGCATGCCGGTGAGAAAAAGTACCGCGCTTGACATCTTGTCCACTCATACGGATATCTTTTCCTTCCATAAGGATAGTACCGTAGGCGAGTAATTCAGCCATGGCCCAATCTAGCTGATTGTTGTCAAGTAGTTTCTGCTTACCTTTCAGCAAGCGATTGACTTTTGATAAGGCCTTCAAATGATTGGGAATCGTCATTAAGTGCTTGACGATGTGATCTACGGTCGCTTTTTCCACCCCAGTCTTAGGGGATTCTTTGAAATCGGCAGGATCTTTTGTCTTTTTTAACTTACGCCAGGCCTGTTCGGGCTCCTGGTATTCATAAGCTAGTGTATTTTGTTTTACATTATTGAGCCGTTCCTGTAGGTGATTCCAGAATTCTTTTTCCATTTCGTCAGCCAGCGCCTTATCAATATCATCGCGTTCCAACAATTTGGACAAATAGACTTCCCTAGGTGTTGGATGTTCATTGATGATCTTGTACATTCCTGGTTGGGTAAACTTGGGGTCATCTCCCTCATTATGGCCATGCTTACGATAGCAAACCATATCAATGAATACATCATTGTTAAAGGCTTGGCGATATTCGACGGCCAACTCGGCTGCAAATAACACAGCCTCTGGGTCATCGCCATTTACATGAAAAACAGGAGCTTGCACTACATTTGCCACTCCGGTACAATAAGTGGAGGAGCGAGCATCATCAAAATCGGTTGTAAAACCGATTTGGTTATTAATCACGAAATGTAAGGTTCCTCCCGTATAATAGCCTTCCAACTGGCTCATCTGAACCGTCTCATAGGCGATGCCCTGACCCGCAATGGCCGCATCTCCATGAATCAGGATAGGCAAAATTCGATCGTAATCACTATCATATAGAATATCAGCCTTGGCTCGGGCAAAACCTTCCACCACCGTGTTAACTGCTTCTAAGTGGGAAGGGTTCGGCGTGAGTTTCAGGTGCACCTTTTTGCCGGAAGTTGTCTCGACCTGACTAGAAAATCCTAGGTGGTACTTCACGTCTCCATCACCAAAACTTAAATCGGGTACGGCAGTACCCTCAAATTCATTAAAGATCTGCTCATAGGTTTTCCCCATGATATTGGCTAAGATATTAAGACGACCACGGTGGGCCATCCCAATAATGATCTCCTCTACGGTATGCTCTGCTGCCTTATTGATAATGCCGTCGAGCGCAGCAATGGTCGTTTCACCGCCCTCCAGCGAAAAGCGTTTCTGCCCAATATACTTGGTGTGCAAAAACTGCTCAAATACCTGCGCTCCATTCAGTTTTTCCAAAATCCGCTTCTTCTTCTCTTTGGTCAGGTCATAGGCGCGATCGGGGTGATGCGATTCGATTTTATCTCTAATCCATCTTCTTCTATTTCGATCTTGGATGTGGTGATATTCAAATCCAATCGATCCACAGTAGACGGTCTTTAGGTGGTCGATAATCTGCTTCAGCGTGGCATTGGTCAACCCACACTCTCGCCCGGCTTGGAAAACCTTCCCTAAATCCTCCTCTACTAATCCGAAATCTTCTGGATTGAGATTAGGATGTCGGTCCCTTCTTTCCCGAATAGGATTGGTCTTAGATAGTAGGTGCCCACGATTCCTATATGCCTTGATCAAAGAAAGAACGGCAAACTCTTTGGTGTCAGCTGGGGCTACTTGGCTGGAGCTAGCATCTCCGTTGCCATTTTGAGAAAACTCAAACCCCTGAAAGAAGGCTCGCCAGGTGGCTTCTACTTTTTGTGGATCCGTTTGGTATTGCTCATACATTGCCTCTATAAAGCTTGGATGAGCATTGGTGATTATCGAGAAATCGTTCATTGATTATCTTTCCTTTGGTAAAAAAGTTTATTGGGTATCGGTTGCGTGTCTTAAAACAGCCGCAAGTAAAGGTCTGTTTGAATCTTAAGCAAACTTTTGGCCAAAAAAATCAACGCTAATACCTATAACACACGATTTTTATAATTGATTTGTAAGTTAACGATTTAGTATTGCCTTTTTGTACCCGATTGTTCCCCTTTGGTTGCAACTAATACCGGTTATTGGAAGTAAAAAAAACTTTTTTTAGAGGAATGATTTCTTTTTACTGGAAAAAGGTATAAATTTGCACTCCGTTTTTGAGAAGTGAAGAAAATTATAGATTAATGGCACACCATAAATCAGCAAAAAAGAGAATCCGTCAAGACGCTAGAAAGCGATTGGCTAATCGTTATTACAAGAAATCTACTCGTACCGCTATCAAAAAGCTACGAGATATGTCAGATAAGAGTGAAGCAGAGACTTTCTTGCCCAAGGTATTGAGCATGATTGATCGTCTGGCTAAGCGTAATACCTGGCATGACAATAAGGCTTCTAACCTTAAGAGTAAATTGACTGTATACGTCAATAAGCTGTAGCCTTAAACTACTTGATTCGGATTGATAATCGACCTTGAATGTCGGTTATCAATCTGTCTATTTATAGTGCTTTCTACTCTTCCCTGCTATCGATCCTCCGTCCTGATTTCTTGGCTACCAAGCTGTACCGACCACCAATATAAGTTTTTCAAGCTTAATGTAATGATTCATTCATTGGCACTGTTGCAATAAGTCCTTCGATATAAACTATACTGGAAAGATAGCAAAACACATCCAACCTTAAGTACCATGCCCTTAGAAAAGACTAAAAAACAAGTCATCTTGGAAGCAGCTGCAGCCCTGTTTAGAGATAGAGGGTATAGCGCCACCTCTATGCGGGATTTGGCAGAAGCAGTTGAGCTGAAGGCCTCTAGTCTGTACAATCATATTAGCGGGAAGGAAGAAATGTTGAAAACGATCTGTTTCCAAAATGCTTATCGGTTTCATGACGAATTGAATAGAATAGAAACAGAACCGCTCAACGCGACCGAGAAAATAGAACAACTGGTTCGTTTTCATATCATTATGGCCACAGAGGAAGTAACCTCCATCACTTCTTTTAATGATGAGTGGAGGCACCTGACCGAGCCTGACCTAAGCCGCTTTCGAGAATTGCGTAAAGATTATGAAAATCGATTTAAGGCTATTATCGAATCAGGTATTAAGGACGGGACCTTCAAGGATATAGATCCTACTATTTTATTGCATACTATTTTATCTTCTATTCGATGGGTTTATGACTGGTACCGCACCGGGAGACCCACCACACCCACCGAACTAGCCAAGGAAATTACGACAATCGTACTATCTGGCATCAATCGCTAATCACTAGCTTTTTTATTTTTCAAGCCATAGCAACTATTCTGCGATTCATTTTAGACCCAAAAGAGCAGCAGGACTAAAAAAAAGTGTTATTTTAACCGCTCTAAGTTGTTTTAGAGATTAGGTTTAAATAAAGTCGATACATTTGGAGGCTGGACTTTAGCAGTCAGCAGCGCCAATTTAGATGTGGAATTTATTTTTAACCTGTTCTGTAAGGTTGAAATCAACCATTCGAGTTTTAGACCTGTATGAGGGATATTATTGAACTTTATCGTGGTGTTATTATTCAAATCGCTACTCCGTATAGCACGGGGACTGGATTCTATTTGAAGGAACCTAATATCATTGTGACGAATGATCATGTGGTCCGGGATAATAGAAAGGTAGTAGTGGATGGAGAGCGAATTGACAAACAATTGGTTAGTGTTATTTTCAGTGACCCTAAACACGATCTTGCTTTCTTAGAAGCGCCGGATCAGCAAGACATGCCGGGGCTGGAATTGTTGGGAGAAGTAGAAGTCAAGGCAGGTGATCCCGTGTTGGCCATAGGCCACCCTTTCGGATTGAAGTTTATCTCCACCCAAGGTATTATTTCCAATACATTACATGAACAGAATGACTTGAATTACTGGCTCCATGATGCCGCCTTGAATCCCGGTAATAGTGGTGGGCCCTTAGTAGATGGTGAAGGTCGCGTGCTTGGAGTGAATACTTTTATCATTAAAGATGGTAATACAATTGGCTTTGCCCTGCCGGTTAGTTATCTGAAGGATTCCATTACCGAATTTAATAAAGAAGAGGGTGGGGTAGTAGCACGCTGTCATGCTTGTTCCAACCTAGTGACGGAAGCAACTATCGACAATGGGTATTGTCCTCATTGTGGCGCAAAAGTGGAGTTGCCCAGTGAATCGGAGGAATATGAGCCAGTGGGGGTAGCCAAAACGATTGAAGCAATGATCCTCGAAGCAGGTCATGATGTGCAGCTATCCAGGCGTGGTCCCAATAATTGGGAAATTCACGAAGGGAGTGCGCGGATTAATATTGCGTATTACGAAAAAACAGGCTTGATCACAGGAGATGCCTACCTATGCCTCCTACCTAAAAGTAAAATCGGACCATTATATCAATATTTACTGCGGCAAAATTACGAGATCGAGGGATTGAATTTTAGTATAAAAGACAAAGATATCATCCTTTCCTTGCTGATTTACGACCGTTACCTCAACGTAGAAACAGGACTTCATTTATTCAAACGCTTGTTTGAAAAAGCAGACTACTACGATAATGTATTAGTGGAGGAATATGGAGCCTTGTGGAAATATGAGGAAGAAAGTGAAGAAGAACTTGAATAATATCGCGCTACAATAATAATCTGTAATAAAGCTGCGTTATTGCAAGTGTCTGAGAAGATTATTTGCAAAGAAAAAATATTAAAGAAGTGGAATTATTTTTTGGTCAAACTTAAATATTTTCACATTCGTATTTATCTTTGTGTCGTTCGAGCTACTTCCAAAAAAACACCCTAGTCATTTCTGTATCCAGAGAGATACTTCTTGCCCACAACATAGCAAATAGTAATACCAATCATTGATTGGGAAAACGCAGACGATAAGTGCATGTCCTAAGTTGTCATCTGACAGGCTTTTGATCATCATTTTAAGCTGAAATTATCGGCTGTTTATAATAGAATATGTATTATTGTATGCGGTTCAATGAAATAAAAATGAATATATTGGCCAGCAGTTTTACAAATAAACGATTTATGAAAAAATTGAAGTCCCTTTTGATTGTCTGCCTTTGTTTCTTGGGTGCACTATCTGTGAGTGCCCAGGATATCCACTTTTCTCAATTTTATCTTTCTCCACTGAACCTCAACCCTGCCATGACCGGGGTAATGAACTGTAATGTGCGCTTAGTAGCCAATTACCGTAACCAGTGGGCCAGTGTATTGAGATCAAATGCCTACAGTACTTATTCGGTATCTTATGATCAGCGTATCCCAGTGGGAAGATATGATTACTTTGGCGTGGGAGGAACCTTTTGGGGGGACCGAGCAGGGGAAGCCAATTTTTCTACTTTGACGGGTAAATTAGCCTTATCGTATAGTAAGAAAATGGGTGGCGGCCGAAATAGTGGCCAATACCTGGTAGTAGGAGCTGAAGGCGGTATGGCACAACGCAGTATCGACTTTTTGAATCTACGCTGGGGTTCTCAACACGATGGTAATGGTGGGTTTGATCCCAACATCGGTTCGGGAGAGGACTTCGACAGAGACAACTTTATTTTCGCAGATATGGCTGCAGGTTTGATGTGGTTTAGTGTATTCAATGAAGACAACAACCTTTACATCGGTGGAGCCTTCCATCACCTCAATCGCGCCAATCAATCTTTCTCAAGCACAGAAGAGGACTTATTATATAGCCGATTTACATTCCATGCAGGTGGTGAGTTTCAAGTCGGACAAAAGCTAGGTCTTTTGCCTGGTGTAATCGTAATGAATCAAGGGCCTTCGTTCCAGGTAAATGCAGGTACTAGTTTCCGCTTCAAATTAGGCGGTGGCCGGCGTACCAACCAAGCATTCCAATTGGGACTTTGGGGACGTATTTCTAATAAAATTGAATCAGGAGTGTTGACAGATGCAGCGATCCTTTCTACTCGCTTTGACTATGATCAATTCAGTATCGGATTCAGTTATGATGTAAACGTTTCGCCTTTACGTCCAGCTAGTAATGCCAATGGTGGTTTTGAATTTGCCATGGTATACAAAATATGCGGACCTACCCGTCGTGGTGTTTATTGTCCTAACTTCTAGGCAATCTTAGTTAGATAGCCTCAACAAAAGCCCTTGGTGTTCGCACTAAGGGCTTTTGTTTTTGAAGCTATTTTGAAACAACTTCCCTATCTTTAAGGGATGAAAAGACGACAATTTAGTAAAGTATTCACCGCTGGGGTGGCCACGCTCGCCGCTGTTCCCACCCAAGCCAAGCCAAGCCTTCCGCTCATCAAGAAAAGCCGAAAACCTGCCCGTTTACAAGCCGGACAGCGCGTCGGGCTAATTGCCCCAGGAAGTTCGATCTCGGAGGAAGGTTTGCAAGACGCTATTCGCAATCTTGAAAAATTAGGTTTGGAAGTAGTGCTAGGTAAATACGTCCGGGCCTCAAGAGGCTACACGGCAGGTACGGATCAAGAACGTTTAGCTGACCTGCATGAGATGTTTTCTCGAACGGATATTGATGCGGTTTGGTGTGTACGGGGAGGCTATGGTTGTAGCCGACTATTGCCCCAAATTGACTATAAATTGATCCAAAAGAACCCTAAATTACTAATAGGTTATAGCGATATTACGGCCCTGCTCAATGCTATTTATCAACAAACGGGTTTGGTAGGGATGCACGGCCCTGTTGGAGCATCTACGCAGACGGATTATACCATGCAACAATTTGAAGAAGTGGTGATGAAAGCTAATCCTTCTTACACCATTCAGTTGAGTGAAACAAACCTGGCCGAAACCGATACTGAATTCCAACCCTATGTCATCCGAGCCGGGCGCGCCGAAGGTGTTTTAGTAGGTGGAAACCTGTCGCTCTTAGCTGCCATGGCCGGAACGGCGTACCAACCTAAAGTCAAAGGAAGCTTAGTATTCATCGAAGATGTAGGTGAAAAGCCCTATCGTTTGGATCGAATGCTTACCCAATTGCGACAAGCCTATCGTTTGGAGGAAGCGGCAGGAATTGCGCTCGGGATCTTTTCGGGTTGCGAAGCCGATGAGGATGATTTGTCTCTAACCCTTAAGGAATGCTTGTTGGATCGATTGGGTGATCTATCCATGCCCATTATGTATGGCTACTCCTTTGGTCATATCGCCAATCAATGTACCCTTCCCATCGGTATCAGCGCGCGCATGGACACGGCCGCACAAACTATTACTTTACTTGAATCTCCTGTGAGCTAAGCTTATGAAATTACGACTACATACTTTCGAATTACAGTTGAGTTCTCCTTTTCGTATAGCCCATGGTGCTCGAACGGTCCAACCTACCCTTATTGTTGAGTTGGAAGGAGAGGGGCTTACCGGCTATGGAGAAGCAACGGCGACGACTTATTACGGGAAGGATGTGAATGCCATGGTTCGTACCTTAGAAGAATTGCGACCAATCATTGAGCAAGCTGTTATTGATACACCTGAGGCCTTCTGGCAAAAGATGTATCCATACTTGAAAGACCATCCTTTTGAATTGTGTGCTTTGGATGTTGCCGCCCACGATTGGCATGCCCGCCGACTCAAACGCCCCCTCTATCGCCACTGGGGCTTGGATCCCGCCGCCGCTCCCTTGACAAATTATACGATCGGCATTGGTCCGATAGCAGAGATGGTGGCGAAGATCAAGGAAAAGCCCTGGCCTGTCTATAAAATAAAGCTAGGCACCGATCATGATCTCGATATAATTAAGGCGCTAAGGGCAGAAACCGATGCTAAATTTCGAGTAGATGCCAACACTGCCTGGACGGCCGAACAAACCATAGCCCTGGCGCCCGCTTTTAAAGCGCTAGGTGTCGAATTCATTGAACAACCGCTAAAGGTAACAGATCGAGACGGAATGAAAGCCGTTTTTGAGCAGTCTGTACTACCCATTATTGCTGATGAAAGTTGTCAGTTGGAGGCAGATGTGGAGACTTGTCATGGCCATTTTCATGGCATTAATATCAAGCTCATGAAATGTGGAGGCCTCACGCCCGCCCGCCGCATGATCGCTCGCGCACGTGAACTCGGTTTGCAGCTCATGGTGGGGTGTATGACCGAATCCACCATTGGTATTTCCGCCATTGCTCATTTGGCGCCCCTGCTCGATTATGTCGATATGGATGGCGCTCTACTATTAAAGTCGGATATAGCAACTGGTGTGACGATTGAAGCTGGAAAGGCCATCTACGCCTTGGAAAACGGGACTGGTGCTACTTTACTGCCAAGTCTAACAACTTAGCCATATCAACATTGTCGCCACTACAAATCAAGGCTATATTCCGCCCCGGGATCTGATCTAATTTCTCTTCAAGGAGGGCTATCGTCGTCGCTGCGCCCCCTTCTAGCACAATCCGCTCCTGTAGTAAGGCATAGGTCATGGCTTGGGCTATGGCCTCCTCTGATACCAGGAAGGATTGATCAACATATTGGGCACATAAAGGGAAAGAATATTTATTATCCTTTGGGATGCCTCCGGTAAGCGCATCCGCCCAACTAGGCACCTCTTCTACATCCACTAGTTTCCCTGCTTGTATACTCAGGTGCATCGCTGCCCCCTGTTCCATTGTCACGCCAATGAGTTGTATCTCTGGACGTAGCGTCTTCATCACCACACCGATTCCCGCCATTAAGCCACCACCACTTAGGGGAACGATCAGCGTGTCGAGTTGGGGCTGTTGCGCTAGGATTTCTAAAGCGATTGTTCCCTGACCCGCAATAACATAAGGGTCATCGAAAGCAGAGATAAAATGTAAGCCTTCTTGGACGGCCATTTCTCGTGCGCCCACATCCGCTTCATCCTGGTCTTTCCCGGTCACAATAACTTCCGCCCCTAATTTCTTCATGCCCTCAATTTTTACCTTCGGAACCTGCGCTGAAATACAAATCACCCCCCGCATTCCCAATTGTCGGCAGACATAGGCGATCGCTTTTCCATGGTTGCCTGTAGACATAGAAATGACACCCTTTCGCCGCTGCTCCTCGCTCAAAGCTTGGATCGCATTGGCTGCCCCTCTGATTTTAAAGGCGCCAGTGGGCTGCATGGTCTCCATTTTTAGCCAGATGTTTCTTCCCGTCTTGTCCGATAGGGTATAAGCAGGCTTTAATGGTGTTTGTACGGCAATGCCTTTAATTCTTTGCTGGGCCACTTGTACTTGTTTTACGGTTATTGACATGCTTTTAAAATGTTTATTGTTGAGGTGGTTTATGGTTTAGGTCCTGGCCCTCGCTGCTCTCGCCCTTGGTGCTCGGTTTTCAACCGGCACCCCGCTCCGTCCCTGCTTTTCGCCCACTCTGACTATTAGGATAAATCAAACTATCAATAAAAATCAAAATCAAAAGCCCTGGCCCTCGCCAATATCGCCGTTGGTGCCCGGTTTTCAACCGGCACCTCGCCCCGCCAGACCATTCGACGGCCTCTGCGGTCGGGACAAACCGTGTCCGCCGTTGGTACACAAGCTCCTGCTGTGTACCTGGCCATAGCTTCGCCTACCGACAGCTCCTGCTGTCTTTCCAAGATAAAACTGTCAATGAAAATTAAAAATCCTGGGCCTCGCCGCTAAATATACTCCTCCAACCCACTCCGCAGGCGCTCCAATCCCGCCAGTAAAAAGTGCTTTCGTTCTCCGATTCCCAGTCGGAAGTAGCCATCCATACCATAACAATCGCCGGGTACAATGAAGACGTCTTTATGAATGCGTAGCCAATGCGATAAGTCGGTAGAGTTGACACCGGGAGCATTGTACCGAATAAAAGACATTCCGCCGGCTTTGGGTGGAATAAAGTAGAAGAAATCGCCCTTGGCTGCTAACCAGTTTTGTAACTCCTTCAGGTTGGCATTGAGCATGTTACGATTTCGGTTCAATATGTCTAAGCGGCGATCTCCCCGGAGGACGATCTCGCCTATTTTATGACTTAAAACACTAGCGGTGATACTCGTGTAATCGTGATAGCTCCAAGCATTTTCAATGAAATCTTTTGGGCCAGCTAGCCAGCCAAGGCGAAGGCCCGGAAGCGCATAGGCTTTGGAAAGCCCTCCGATGACAATCACTTTCTCATATCCTCCGTAAAAGCTGGCAATTTCTATCCCGTTGAGCTCGGCACCACGATACACCTCATCACTCAAAATCCAAGCCTCATTTTTACTAGCAATGGCTTTGATGCGGGCTTGCTCCGCAGTAGTAAGTGTAGCGCCCGTGGGGTTATTGGGATTACAGATGACGATTAATTTCGTGTTGGGAGTGACCAGCTGATCCAATTCTTCTAGGTCGGGTGCCCAATTGGTTTCTTCTCGGAGGTGAACGGCTTTGACCTGACAACCCATTTCAGTAGCGATCCCCCAAATCTGCATATAATTGGGGATCATCATGACTACCTCATCGCCTTTTTTTAGGAGACTGCGGCAGGCTACAAAATTGGCTTCGGAAGACCCATTGGTGACCAAGACGTTATCGCTCGTACAATGATTATATAATTGGCCGATAGTTTCTCGCAAGGGAATGGAGCCATTGGTTTGGCCGTAGCCTAGTACGGTATTCGTAATGTCGTGGAGTTCTGTTGGGCTTAAAAGTTCTTGTAAGCTGAAAGGATGGAAGCCACTTTCAGTTAGGTTATATTCTACTGTATTTTCGTAGACGGATTGAAGGCGTTCAAGTAAGAAAGGTTGAATGTTCATAGATTGGATGAATTGATGTGATCAAAAATAGCCTGAGAAATCATCAGGTCTTGCACGGCTACACCGGTCAGATCGGCGATGGTAATTTGCTTTTCGTTGGTTCGTCCTAGTTCAGGATCGGCCAGTATTTGGCCCAATTCAAGGACCTGATCTCGTTGTACAAATCCCGCTTGGACGGCTTGATAAATCTCGCCCCTAGATTCACTTTGTGCGACACTATCCACGACTAAGACATCGGCATTTCCGACCAATTGTGGTGCTAATTCTGCCTTGTCACTCGTATCTGCCCCAATGGCGGTGATGTGTGTGCCGGCCTGCACCCAATCGGCCTGAATGAGCGGCGAAACGGAAGGGGTAGTAGTGACAATCAACTGGCATCTTTCACAGAGTAGGGCGAGCGAATCTGTCCACCGAGCGGCCTGACCTTTGCTTTGTAGCTCCAGTGCGAGTTGTTCGGCTTTCGCTATATCCCTGTTCCAGATAATGACCTCTTCTAGCGAGAAGAATTGTTGATGGTAAGCCGTTTGCAAGCGCGCTTGGATGCCAGCCCCGACAATTCCTAATCGGCGAACTCCTTTGGAGGCTAAGGCCTGACTAGCCAAGGCTCCTGCTACGGCAGTTCGAATATCGGTTAAGCGACCTTCGTCTAGTAGAATAGCGAGGAGGGTGCCATTTTGTTTATCGAAGAGGAGATTGAGCCCTTGACTGGAAGGCAGGCCCAGACTTGGGTTCTGGTAAAAGCCAGCAGCTATTTTTACCACATAGTAGGGCGCTGATTTAAGGTAACCGTATTTGATATGGACCTCACCGGGAGGTTGCTGGAAAAGCATTTCTCCTACAGGAGGAATCACGGCTTCTCCTTTAGCGTAAGCTTGAAATCCCAGGCTAATAGCATTGAAAATAGCTATTTCTGGTAGTACCGATTCTATGGTATTCAATGAAATAATAGCAGGAATGGGGACTTTTTTTTGCATAGGATATCCTTTAGTGTGACTAAAAGATAGGGTATGCAGTAACACAAAGGTTATTAACTACAAGAAACCTGATCCATCATTTCCAGTTTCTTCCCTATGTCGAAACGATGACCGTGGCATGGCTTCCTCCTGGCCTAAAGATAAAAAACGATTTCCAAATAGTGGCCATTTTCTATTACCGATCAAAAAGGATTGGACTAGCATTTCCCCCATCAAAAAAGGGATAGCGTATATCGGTGAGAAAAAGTCCATGCGGTGCGACACTTAGGCTTTTCGGTAGTCTTTGTTGGGTGTCCATCGCTTGTTTTACTTGATCCAAGGTGATTTTGCCTGTTCCGATATTCAAACACATACCCACAATTAGACGAACCATACCCCGTAAAAAGCGATCAGCTGCAATATGAAAAATGAGCTTTTTATCTGATGCAATTACTTCCCATTCTGCTCGCTGCAATTGACAAATCATGGTCTTCACGTCGGTATTACTCTTACAGAAGGGAAAGAATTCAGCATAAGACAAAAGCAGTAGTGCCGCCGCCTGCATCTTGTCGAGCGAGAGTGATGCCGCAAAGGGATAATAATAGCAGGTCTCCTTAGCAAATGGATTTTTTTGAAAACCTAAGTGGTATTCATAAGCGCGGTGGGTGGCATCGAAGCGCGCGTGTGCTTCTGCTTCCATTTCCCAGAAGCGATAGATGACGATATCTGGACCAATAAATTTATTGATGCGGCGATCAAAACCCCGTGGAAATGAACCTTCAAAATCGAAGTGCATGAAGTACTGTTTAGCATGCACGCCGGTATCCGTCCTGCCACAGCCTGTGATGGCAATGGGTTGATTGAGAATAGTGGAAAAGGCATCTTCCAAGGTGGATTGTACACTCACTTGCCGGGGCTGCCGCTGCCAGCCAAAAAAACGAGTGCCGTTATAAGCCAATTCTGCAAAATACCTCATGCCATCACTTTCTTTTCGTTGGGGCAAAGCTA
>Ga0070726_10001388_pt1 | contig 24542 bp, 22 predicted proteins | sample tdAd471_FD_67275 | JGI IMG/M metagenome (GOLD analysis project Ga0070726, IMG submission 67275) | Marine sediment microbial communities from the Atlantic coast under amendment with organic carbon and nitrate - tdAd47.1 | ecosystem: Environmental > Aquatic > Marine > Coastal > Sediment | place...
GATTTGCGCGGCGGGCGCGTGTTTCGGGCCCGCGCGGCGGCGGCCCGGTCGCGTTGCGTCGTGCTGCTGAAAGGCTTCGATACGGTCATCGCGGCGCCCGACGGGCGCGTGGCCATCAATAGCAATGCGCCGGCGGACCTGGCCACCGCGGGGGCGGGCGATGTCCTTTCGGGCATCATCGTCGCCCTTTTGTCGCAAGGCCTGCCCGCGTTCGAGGCCGCCGCCGCCGGGGCGTGGATGCATGCCCAAAGTGCCGCCGCCTTCGGCCCCGGACTGATCCCGGAAGACATCACCGCCGGCATTCCGGCGGTGCTCCGCGATCTGAAATCCCGCCGCTGATCGGCGATTCCCGCGATCGGAAAAACGCGCGAATACTTGGCTGTATCGGGGTAGGGCCGTGCCGGAAGCGGCAGAAAAATCAGCGTTCTAGAGGCATTAACAAAGCGTTTACTTCTAGCGAATAAGATTCGAACAGTTGATTCGTTGAATAAGTCAAATATTCGGTGTAGCGTTTTTTTCGTTCCCTTTGCAGGTACGGCGGATCGGCTTCGAACAGGACCGAACCGAGCGGGCCCGAACCGGGGTGCATGGCAGAAAGCCGGCAGAGGAAATTCGAAGACGTAGGTCAGAAGACAAGTCTTGAAAGGAGCGTGGGTATGTCAGCAATGGCACTGTATGGACAATTGACCGGCCGTTCGAAAGCAGAAGCGATCGATATGGGCGGGCGTGCGCGATCCAGCTTTTTCACCAAAAGCCGCAACCGCGAAGAACTGGTGAAAAGCGGCAGTCGCTTCTATCGCCACCGTCCGGACCGTATGGTCGAAATGGCGACGGTTATTTCGGTCGTGTCGGACGGTCTGGGGATACCCCATGTGCGCTACAATCTGGATATCCAGAAGCTGCGCGGGACCACCAAGTTCTCGGATGGGCCCCGGTCTCTCTCGCTCGAAACTTTCATGGCGACCTATCGGGCTGAAACCTGACCCGAATCCGGATTGAGGCCGCTTTATCGCGGCCCAACTCTCGGTCTTCCTTCCAATCGCGGGAATCCCGCGCAATCCCTTAGGTTCAAAAAAGCGCCCCCCGTCTGGCTTGAGGCTTTGACGACAGGGGGCCGCATTGCTATAGAACCGCGGCTTCGGCGGGGGCTAGGCCCGGTCTTGGCGCGCATCCGCGGGCGTGGCGAAACTGGTAGACGCGCCAGATTTAGGTTCTGGTGGAGAGATCCGTGGGGGTTCGAGTCCCTTCGCCCGCACCAGTGAGTGGGTTATTCGTGCAGGTTTGCCGCCAGGCGGGCCTGAGGCGGAGACGCCGAGAAAAGGTCGATAAAGAAACACCATAGTCCAACGGGATTTCCAATGCAGGTTGAAGAAACAAAGAACGAAGGGCTTAGCCGCGAGTATTCGGTGACCCTAACGGCGGATGAAATCGGGGCGCGGATCGACGCGCGGCTGACCGAAGTCGGCAGCACGGTTCGCATTCCGGGATTTCGTCCCGGCAAGGCGCCGATCGCGGTGCTGCGGCAGCGTTACGGCAAATCGGTGATGGGCGAAGTGCTCGAAAAGGCCGTGACCGAAACCAGCCAGGAAGTCCTCGACGAGCGCGACCTGCGCCCGGCGGTGCAGCCGAAGATCGAAATCTCCAGCTTCGATGAAGGCAAGGATCTGGTCTACACGATCAACGTGGACCTGATGCCGGAAATCACGCCGATGGACTTCTCCAAGCTCGAACTGACGCGCCTGAAGGCGAAAGCGTCGGATGCCGAGGTGGATGACGCTCTCGGCCGGCTTGCGAAGGACTTCCGCAACAGCGAACCGCTGAAGAAGGCGCGCGCGGCGAAAAGCGGTGACCTGGTCGTCATCGACTTCGTCGGCAAGATCGACGGTGTGGCCTTTGACGGCGGTTCCGCCGAGGGGCACCGGCTCGAGCTGGGTTCCGGCACGTTCATTCCGGGTTTCGAAGATCAGCTGATCGGCGCCAAGAAGGGCGACGAGGTCGAAGTGAAGGTGGCCTTCCCCGAGAATTACGGGGCGGAGAACCTGGCCGGCAAGGACGCGGTCTTCGAGGTGAAGGTCAACGACATCGAGGAATACGTCGACACCGTGATCGACGATACCTTCGCGACGAATATGGGGCTGGAAAGCCTCGACCAGTTGAAAGGCCATCTGCGCGATCGGATCGAAGCCGATTACGCGAACGTCGCGCGCGGACGCTTGAAGCGTGAACTTCTGGACCAGCTCCACGAAGGCCACGACTTCGAAGTGCCGACCGGCATGGTCGAGTCGGAATTCGAGCAGATCTGGACGCAATACGAGCGCGCCAAGGCCGCCGGCGAAACCGATCCCGAAGACGAAGGCAAGTCCGAGGACGACATCAAGGAAGAGTACCGCAGCATCGCGAAACGCCGCGTGATGCTGGGCATGCTTCTGTCGGAAGTCGGCCGGGTCAACGAGATCTCCGTCGGTCAGGACGAAGTGAACCGCGCGATCGTTCAGGAAGCCCAGAAATATCCGGGTCAGGAACAGCAGGTTCTGCAGTTCTACCAGAACAACCCGCAGGCCAATGCCAGCCTCCGTGCGCCGCTGATGGAGGACAAGGTCATCGACTTCATCCTCGAAATGGCGCAGGTGGAGGACAAGGAAGTCTCGGTCGAGGACCTGATGAAGGATCCGGACGAAGACGAAGGCTCGACGGGCAAGTCCGCGGCCAAGAAATCGTCAGCCAAGAAGGCTTCTGCCAAGAAATCCGCGGCCAAGAAGGCGGGCGCCAAGAAGGCGGCTGCCAAAAAAGACGAGGATTGATGGACATGATTTGGGGGCGGGGGATGCAATTGCGGACCGCCGCCCCTAAATTTGTCCGGTGCTTCATTGCGCCACCCGGTCAATCCGGGCTGTCCGGGGCCGGGTCCGGCCCGTATCATCAAGCGAATTTGTGACAAGGAGCTTCGTCTGAGCCATGCGCGACCCGATCGACCTTTATATGAACACCCTGGTGCCGATGGTCGTGGAGCAGACGAACCGCGGCGAGCGCGCCTACGACATCTACTCGCGCCTTCTCAAGGAACGGATCATCTTCCTGACCGGCGGCGTTGAAGACCATGTCGCGAGCCTGATCTGCGCGCAGCTTCTGTTCCTGGAATCCGAAAATCCGTCCAAGGACATCGCCTTCTACATCAACTCGCCGGGCGGCGTCGTGACCTCCGGGCTCAGCATCTACGACACGATGCAATACATCCGCCCGCAAGTGTCCACGGTATGCCTCGGGCAGGCCGCGTCCATGGGCTCGCTGCTGTTGGCCGCCGGCGCTCCCGGCAAGCGCTTCGCGCTGCCGAACGCCCGAATCATGATCCACCAGCCTTCCGGCGGCGCACAGGGCCAGGCGACGGATATCGAAATTCACGCCCGCGAAATCCTGCGCACCCGCGAGCGGCTGAACCAGATCTATGTCGAACATACCGGCCAGAAGCTGAAGACGATCGAAACCGCGATGGAACGCGACAAGTTCATGAGCCCCGAAGAAGCCAAGGAATTCGGGCTGATCGACGAAGTCGTGAACAAACGTCCGGCCGGCGCCGATGAGGACGAAGGCGCCTCCTGACAGGGCAAATGACGCGGATTGGTGGCGGTCGCGGCTGTTGGAACATAAGCGGCCGTTACCGCATATCCATGAATCCCTTGGGTCTTAAAGGTTTATTAGTGACCCACGTCATATGCTGGGCGGGTTGCAACCGGGCATGATGCGGCCATTGGATGACCCATTAAGTCCTGCAAATCCAAGGGGTTGATGATTCCACGGCAAAACAGGCAAATTTTGCGTTGAGGGTCCGGCTTGGCAACGGATATCATAAGAGTAAGCTGGTTGCGGGTAGACTCCCCAGGCCAACACGGCACCGCAAGTACGCTGGAACGAGAGGCATTCGATGACTAAAGCCACAGGCGGCGACGGCAAAAACACCCTGTACTGCTCTTTCTGCGGGAAGAGCCAGCACGAAGTGCGCAAGTTGATCGCCGGGCCCACCGTGTTCATCTGCGACGAATGCGTCGAGCTGTGCATGGACATCATCAAGGAAGACCACAAGACGGCGGTCTCCAAGAACGCGGACGGCGTTCCGACCCCGCAGGAAATCCGTGAGGTGCTGGACGACTATGTGATCGGCCAGGACCACGCCAAGCGCGTGCTGTCGGTCGCGGTGCATAACCACTACAAACGCTTGGCCCATGCGACCAAGAACAACGATGTCGAACTGGCCAAGTCGAACATTCTGCTGATCGGCCCGACGGGCTGCGGCAAGACGCTGCTGGCCCAGACGTTGGCGCGCATCCTGGATGTGCCGTTCACCATGGCCGATGCGACGACGTTGACCGAAGCCGGTTATGTCGGCGAGGACGTCGAGAACATCATCCTGAAGCTGCTGCAATCCGCCGACTACAATGTGGAGCGGGCGCAGCGCGGCATCGTCTATATCGACGAAGTCGACAAGATCAGCCGCAAGTCCGACAATCCGTCGATCACGCGCGACGTGTCGGGCGAGGGGGTCCAGCAGGCTCTGCTGAAAATCATGGAAGGCACGGTCGCCAGCGTGCCGCCGCAGGGCGGGCGCAAGCATCCGCAGCAGGAATTCCTGCAGGTGGACACGACCAACATCCTGTTCATCTGCGGCGGCGCCTTCGCGGGGCTGGAAAAGATCATCGCCCAGCGCGGGAAGGGGTCGGCCATCGGCTTCGGCGCGGATGTACGGGACGACGAGCAGCGGGCCGTTGGAGAATTGCTGAGGGAAATCGAGCCGGAAGACCTTTTGAAATTCGGCTTGATCCCCGAATTCGTCGGCCGTGTCCCGGTTCTCGCGACCCTGATGGATCTGGACGAGGCCGCTCTTGTGGACATCCTGACCACGCCGCGCAACGCGCTCGTCAAACAGTATCAGCGTCTGTTCGAAATGGAGAATGTCCGGGTCGAGTTCACCGAGGACGCCCTGCGCGCCGTGGCCAAGAAGGCGATTACGCGCAAGACAGGGGCGCGCGGATTGCGCTCGATCATGGAGTCGATCCTTCTGGATCCGATGTATGAGCTTCCGGGCCTCGAAGGCGTCGAAGAAGTGGTGATCAACAAGGAAGTGGTCGAAGGGCGGGCTGAGCCGCTTTACATCTATTCCGAGCGTCGTGACGACGTCGGTTCGACCGCATCCTGACGAATCGTGCCCAAACTGTCGGCATCCGCCGGAGTCTCAGCAGGTTTGAGACGCGAAGGGTTCGGTTTTTTTGCTTTCCTTGAAGGGTAGAGCCTCCTCCGTCGCAGGGAGGCAGTCTGTCAAGACTTGAACAATCCCGCGGCGGGGCCACTTATTCAGAGGCGTAACCCTGTTGCGTCTTTTGTCCGCCCCGGCGCCGATTGCGGGTTGGGGTATCAGGAAACAAACGGTGGCTTCCGAGTGCCGTTATCTTGAGAAGAGATAGTAATATCATGTTAGAAATGCCTCGTGGAGTTATGTATCCCGTGCTTCCCCTGCGGGATATCGTTGTCTTCCCCCATATGATCGTTCCGCTTTTCGTCGGCCGCGAAAAATCCGTTCGCGCCCTAGAAGACGTGATGAAGGACGATAAGCAAATCCTGCTGGTGACCCAGAAGAATGCCGGTGAGGACGACCCCAAACCCGAAGACGTCTATGAGGTTGGCACCATTGCGACCGTGCTTCAGCTGCTGAAGCTGCCGGACGGAACCGTGAAGGTGCTGGTTGAAGGCGTTCACCGCGCCAACCTGACGGAATTCACCGAAAATACTGATTTCTTCCAGGCCTATGCGGAGATGGTCGACGAAGCCCGTGCGCCCGACGAAGAGTTGGAGGCGCTGGCCCGTGCGGTCGTCACGCAGTTCGAGCAATACATCAAGCTGAACAAGAAGGTTCCGGCGGAAGTCCTTATTTCAATTAATCAAATTGAAGATCCAGGCAAGCTTGCCGATACCGTCGCCCAGCATCTGGCGCTGAAGATCGCCGACAAGCAGGAACTGCTGGAGATCTCCTCGGTCGCGGAACGGCTGGAGAAGATCTACTCGCTGATGGAAGGCGAGATCAGCGTTCTGCAGGTCGAGAAGCGCATCCGCAGCCGCGTCAAACGGCAGATGGAGAAGACCCAGCGCGAGTACTATTTGAATGAGCAGATGAAGGCCATTCAGAAGGAGCTGGGCGAGGGCGAGGACGGCAAGGACGAACTTGCCGAACTGGAAGAGAAGATCAAGGGAACGAGGCTGACCAAGGAAGCGGAGGAGAAAGCCTTCGCCGAATTGAAGAAGCTGCGCAACATGAGCCCGATGTCCGCCGAGGCGACGGTGGTGCGCAACTATCTCGACTGGATTCTCAGCATTCCGTGGAAAAAGCGTTCCCGGGTGAAGAAGGATCTGAAGGAAGCCCAGCTCATCCTGGATGCCGATCATTACGGGCTTGAGAAGGTCAAAGAGCGGATTATCGAATATCTCGCGGTTCAGGTCCGCATGAAGAAGGTCAAGGGCCCGATTCTGTGCCTGGTCGGCCCTCCGGGTGTCGGCAAGACCTCGCTCGGCAAGTCGATCGCGCGGGCGACCGGCCGTGAATTCGTGCGCATGTCCTTGGGCGGCGTGCGCGACGAATCCGAAATCCGCGGCCACCGCCGGACCTATATCGGTTCGATGCCGGGCCGGGTGATCCAGGGCATGAAGAAGGCGAAGAAGTCGAATCCGCTCTTCCTGCTGGACGAGATCGACAAGCTCGGCGCCGATTGGCGCGGCGACCCGTCCTCCGCTTTGCTGGAAGTGTTGGATCCGGAACAGAACAACACGTTCAACGATCACTATCTGGAGGTCGACTACGACCTGTCGGACGTGATGTTCGTGACCACGGCCAATACGCTGCGCATGCCGCAGCCCTTGCTGGACCGCATGGAGATCATCCGCATTCCCGGTTACACCGAGGATGAGAAGGTCGAAATCGCCAAGCGGCACCTGCTTCGCAAGCAGTTGTCCGAGAACGGCCTGAAAAAGGACGAGTTCACGATTTCCGATAACGCGTTGCACGACCTGATCCGGTACTACACGCGGGAAGCCGGCGTGCGGAATCTGGAACGCGAGCTTGCCGGACTGGCCCGCAAGGCGATCAAGGAGATTGTCAGCGACGGCAAGGAAAAGGTCGCGATCACCAGCAGCAACCTCGAGAAATATGCCGGTATCCGGAAGTTCCGGTTCGGTGAGATCGAAGAGAACGATCTGGTCGGCGTGGTCACCGGTCTGGCGTGGACGGAAGTCGGCGGCGAGTTGCTGAACATTGAAACCGTGCTGGTTCCCGGCAAGGGCCGCGTGACGAAGACCGGAAAGCTCGGCGATGTCATGCAGGAATCGATTCAGGCGGCGGAATACTTCATCCGCAGCCGCGCGATTTCGCTGGGCGTGAAACCGACCGCGTTCAACAAGAGCGACATTCACGTCCACGTTCCGGAAGGGGCGACCCCGAAAGACGGTCCGTCCGCCGGCGTGGCCATGGTGACGTCCATGGTTTCGGTGCTGACCGGGATTCCTGTGCGCAGGGATGTCGCGATGACGGGGGAGGTGACGCTCCGCGGCCGCGTCCTGCCGATCGGCGGTCTGAAGGAAAAGCTGTTGGCCGCTCTGCGGGGCGGAATCAAGACGGTGATCATTCCGAAGGACAACGAAAAGGACCTGGCGGATATTCCTGACAACGTGAAGAAGGGGATGGAGATTCTGCCGGTCGCCACGGTCGACGAGGTTCTTGCGCATGCATTGACCGAACCGTTGACGCCGATCGAATGGTCCCCGGAAGATGAAAAGGCGAGTGTCGAGGCGGCCGCCGCCAGTGGCGACGAAGCCGATGACCTCAGCGGAATGACCACCCATTGATGGTGCGCGCCGGATCGATCGCAACGGATCGATCCGGCGTCATTTCGACAAGAATTTTGCCAAAGGCGACATAAAGGTCGGGCTTCAGCGCCCGACCCATCCTATTGCGCAAAGGCCTAGTTTCATTACCTAGAATACTGAGTAAAAACCGCAGAATTCTGCGATATTTCGGCTGTTAGCGATTGACGCTGTTTTCTGAATCCCCGTACTATCCGTGCCGTATCAGGGAAGATTGCAACAATGCCCTGTGCGACTCACGGCGCGTATACCGCGCAGCATCTCACAACCCGCACTTTGCTAAAGGGGGCTCAACAGTGAATAAGAACGATCTGGTGGCGGCCGTTGCCGACTCGGCTGGTCTTTCCAAGGCGGACTCCGCCAAGGCCGTGGACGCTGTTTTCGACAGCATTACCTCGTCCTTGAAAGGTGGTGACGAGGTTCGCCTCGTTGGTTTTGGAACGTTCAGTGTCGCGAATCGCGCGGCCTCTGAAGGCCGCAACCCCCGCACCGGCGAAACCATTAAGATTCCCGCGTCGAAGCAGCCGAAATTCAAGGCTGGCAAGGGTTTGAAGGACGCCGTCAACTAAGGCGAGCCTTCCACGAAAGTGCCGACCGGCCGCCCTTTGGGCGGCCGGTCGTGTTTGCGGTGCCGCTTTTCAGCGTCAAGGCTTCGGCGTGGCGTGATTTGGCGCCGCATGGATTGCGGCCGGCCTCGCGAATTCATCGTGACAACCGGGTTTTTGACCGGCGGGTGATTGATCCTGGGGCCGCCTTGGAGTACACCGCCACATCCCGTTGCCTGCGCCCGGTTTCCGGCAGGCCTTTGGGCGGTTAGCTCAGCTGGCAGAGCATCTCGTTTACACCGAGAGGGTCGGCGGTTCGATCCCGTCACCGCCCACCACTCCCTCCGTTTCCAAAGCATCAATGTTTCGGCGACCTCGGCAAAAGGTCGATTCGGTCGTCTGTCGCTCAGACCGCAATAGATACGCCAAGCGTCGTACCCTCACTTTTCGCCGCCGCTGAAAGCGCGGGGTTCCGGAATCCTCTCGGCTGATCCGATTTAGGGCATTGGAATGGGACATCGGCCAAAAATTTCCTGCGACACTCACTACCGCAATCAAGATGGGGTTTCCTGTAAAACCTACTCCAGGAAGGGAAAGTGAAATATTTTCGCCATCTTCGTTTTGCATTGCTTGACACTGCCGGAGGCCAGCATTAGTAACGCGCATCGCTGCGGCGGGGACGGTCCTGGACCGGAAATCGCCGATCAGAATGCGGGTGTAGCTCAGTTGGTTAGAGCGCCGGCCTGTCACGCCGGAGGTCGCGGGTTCGAGCCCCGTCACTCGCGCCATTCCCTGTCCGAAGCGCCAGACCGGAAGGCATCTCAGTGTCCTTGATGTGCGCTGCATTCGCCAAGTTCTTTGCACTGCAGCATTGGCGCGGTATACCTTTCCGACACGACCGATCCGATCAATCGAATTCTGGCCTCTGGCCGGAATTTGTGTGAGATTGCGATAGGTTATAGTTTGCTGATTGCCTTTCCGTTTCTGCCGTTGACGCGGCGTGCGGATTAGGGTTGGTTCCATCCATTGAGCTCGTTACCGGGGAGGGGCGCATGGAAGACCTGTTGAGCGAATACTTCGCGATCCTCGTTTTCCTCGGGGTCGCCGTCGGTCTATCCGTCGTGATGATCGTCGCAAGCATGATCGTTGCGCGCCAGCATCCCGACTCCGAGAAACTGTCTGCCTACGAATGCGGCTTCGAAGCCTTCGACGACGCGCGCAGCCGTTTCGACGTCCGGTTTTACCTCGTCACCCTTCTTTTCATCATTTTCGACTTGGAAGTGGCCTTCCTGTTCCCCTGGGCGGTGTCGCTCGGGAAGATCGGGATGTTCGGCTTCTGGTCGATGGTGGTGTTCCTCGGGATTCTGACCATCGGGTTCGTTTATGAGTGGCGCAAAGGTGCGCTTGAATGGGAATAGGCCGCCGGGCGCGCTTTCGGGCAGAACGCTTGGGGCATATGTCCCGTAACGATTTATGGAGATGGATGCTATGTCCGTAACGTCCAATGTAGGGGCGCCTGTTCCCCCTGGTGCGGACCAGGACGCGATCCTGAAGACGGTGAATGACGAGCTCCAGGACAAGGGCTTCGTCATCGCCAATGTCGACAAGCTGGTGAACTGGGCGCGCACAGGGTCGATGTGGCCGATGACCTTCGGCCTGGCCTGCTGCGCCGTGGAAATGATTCACGCCTATATGCCGCGCTACGATCTGGATCGCTTCGGCGTCGTCGTGCGCGCCAGCCCGCGCCAGTCCGACGTGATGATCGTCGCCGGTACGCTGACCAACAAGATGGCGCCCGCTTTGCGCAAGGTCTACGACCAGATGGCGGAGCCGCGCTGGGTGATCTCCATGGGGTCCTGCGCCAATGGCGGCGGGTACTATCATTATTCCTATTCCGTCGTGCGCGGATGCGACCGGATCGTGCCGGTCGACATCTACGTGCCCGGCTGTCCGCCGACGGCGGAGGCGCTGGTTTACGGAATCTTGCAGTTGCAGAAGAAGATCCGCCGCACGGGAACCATCGCCCGCTGATCGGGCCCTTGGTTGAGCGAACGGATATGTCAGGGCGAATGGATCGGTCGTGATGGACGAAAAGACGGAAGCGGTCATCGAACTGGGCGAGTATCTCGCCGCCAAATTCCCGACCGAAATCGTCGAGAAGACGGTGGCGTTGGGCGAATTGTCCATGGTGGTGGACCCGCAGGCCATTACCCGGGTGGCGAAGTTCGTGCGCGATGACGCCAATTGCCTTTTCAAGCTCTGCGTCGACGTGTGCGGCGCGGACTATCCGGACCGCGAAAAACGGTTTGACGTGGTCTACAACCTGCTGAGCCTGAAGCATAACCTGCGCCTGCGCCTGAAGGTGCAGACGGACGAGGAGACGCCGGTGCCGAGCGTGGCGGGAATCTGGCCGACCGCCAACTGGTTCGAGCGCGAGGTATGGGACCTCTACGGCGTTTTCTTCACCGAGCATCCGGACCTGCGCCGCATCCTCACCGATTACGGGTTCGAGGGGCATCCGCTGCGCAAGGACTTCCCGCTGACCGGTTATGTGGAGATGCGCTACGACGACGAGCAGCGCCGCGTCATCTACGAACCGGTGAAGCTGACCCAGGATTTCCGCAAGTTCGACTTCCTGTCGCCGTGGGAAGGCATGACGCCGACCCTGCCGGGTGACGAAAAGGCGACGAAGGAAGAGGGAGAAGGGGCATGAGCGCAGAACCGATCGCCGATTCCGTCGCCGGGAAGCCCGAAGACCCGACAATCAAGACCCTGACCATGAACTTCGGCCCGCAGCACCCAGCGGCGCACGGGGTTCTGCGCATGGTCATGGAAATGGACGGCGAGGTGGTCGAACGCCTCGATCCGCATATCGGCCTGCTTCACCGCGGCACCGAGAAGCTGATCGAGTACAAGACCTACCTGCAGGCCATTCCGTATTTCGACCGCCTCGATTACGTCGCGCCGATGTGCCAGGAACACGCCTTCGTGCTGGCGACGGAAAAGCTGCTGGGGTTGGCGGTGCCGGAACGCGGCCAGTACATGCGCGTGCTGTTCGCCGAAATTTCCCGCCTGCTGAACCACCTGCTGAACGTTCCCGCCTATGGGCTGGATGTCGGCGCCATGACGCCGATGCTCTGGGCCTTCGAGGAACGCGAAAAGCTGATGGAGTTCTACGAGGGCGTCTGCGGCGCGCGCCTGCACGCGGCCTATTACCGTGTCGGCGGCGTCCATCAGGACATGCCGGCCGGGATGGCGGATCAGATCATGGCCTGGGCCGACGCCTTTCCGAAGTTCATCGACGACATGGAAAGCCTGCTGACCGATAACCGCATCTTCAAGCAGCGTTCCGTCGATATCGGCATCATCACGCCGGAAGACGCGATGGCCTGGGGCTGCACGGGGCCGGTCCTGCGCGGGTCCGGCATTCCGTGGGATCTGCGCAAGGCGCAGCCCTATGACGTCTACGACCGGATGGATTTCGATATTCCGGTGGGCAAGAACGGCGACTGCTACAGCCGGTATCTGGTCCGTGTCGAGGAAATGCGCCAGTCGCTGCGCATCGTGAAGCAATGCCTGACGGAAATGCCGGAAGGGCCGGTGATGACGACCGACGGCAAGGTCGGCCCGCCGGACCGGGGTGAGATGAAGCGGTCGATGGAATCGCTTATCCATCACTTCAAGCTTTATACGGAAGGGTTCCACGTGCCCGCCGGCGAAACCTATACCGCCGTCGAAGCGCCGAAGGGCGAGTTCGGCGTCTATCTGGTATCCGACGGTACGAACAAGCCGTACCGCTGCAAGATCCGCGCGCCGGGCTTCGCCCATCTGCAGGCGATGGATTATGTCTGCAAGGGCCACATGCTGGCTGATTCGGTGGCGGTGCTTGGCGCCATGGATGTTGTGTTTGGTGAGATTGATCGATGAGCGGCGAGAGCTTTGAATTCACCGGCAAGTTCCTCTCTGAAGTGGAGCGGAACATCGCGAAGTATCCGCCGGAGCGGAAACAATCCGCGGTGCTGGCCTGCCTGTTCCTGGCGCAGGAGCAGAATCACGACGGCGGCCACTACGTGACCGAAGCGGCGATGCGGAAAATCTCCGACATGCTGGAGATGCCGTATATCCGCGTCATGGAGGTCGCGACCTTCTTCACGCAGATCAACCTGAAGCCGGTGGGCAAATTCCATATCCAGCTGTGCGGCACCACGCCCTGCATGCTGCGCGGGGCGGAAGCCCTGATGGCGGCGGTGAAGGAAAAATTCGGCATCGGCAATGGCCAGACGTCGGAAGACGGGACCTTCACGCTCACCGAAGTGGAATGCCTGGGCGCCTGCTGCAATGCGCCGATGGTGCAGATCAACGACGACTTCTACGAAGACCTGACGCCCGAACTGCTGATCAACGTGCTCGACACCCTGAAGGGTGGCGGCGCGCCGAAGATCGGATCGCAGATCGGTCGCGTGACGTCGGAGCCCGAGGGCGGCCCGACCGTGCTTTTGACCGGCCCGGCGCCGCAGACGGCGGATGCGCCGAACGCGCCCGGCACTACGGGCGGGGGAGACTGAGCACATGCTGTTGGAAGACAAGGACCGCATCTTCACGAATCTCTACGGCTATCATCCGTGGAACCTGGACGCGGCCAGGAAACGCGGCGATTGGGACAATACCAAGGCGCTGATCGAATTGGGGCGCGACAAGATCATCGACGAGATGAAGGCGTCAGGCCTGCGCGGCCGCGGCGGCGCCGGTTTCCCGACCGGCATGAAGTGGTCCTTCATGCCGAAGGAATCCGATGGCCGTCCGTCCTATCTGGTGGTGAACGCCGACGAATCCGAACCCGGCACCTGCAAGGACCGGGAAATCATGCGGAACGATCCGCACAAGCTGATCGAAGGGTGTCTGGTGGCGTCCTTCGCCATGGGCGCGCATGCGGCCTATATCTATATTCGCGGCGAATATCGCCATGAATACAGGGTGTTGGAAGCCGCCGTTGCGGAAGCGTATGAAGCGGGTCTGCTCGGCAAGAACGCCTGCGGATCGGGTTTCGACTTCGACCTCTACATCCATCACGGCGCCGGCGCCTATATCTGCGGCGAGGAAACGGCCCTGCTGGAAAGCCTGGAAGGCAAGAAGGGCCAGCCGCGCCTGAAACCGCCGTTCCCGGCGATGTCGGGTCTGTGGGGATGCCCGACCACCGTGAACAACGTGGAAAGCATCGCGGTCGCGCCGACCATCCTGCGCCGGGGCGCCGCCTGGTTCTCCAGCTTCGGTCGGGAAAACAACACCGGCACCAAGCTGTTCTGCATTTCCGGCCATGTGAACAAGCCCTGCAATGTGGAAGAAGCGCTCTCCATCCCGATGAAGGAGCTTTTGGAGAAGCATTGCGGCGGCGTTCGCGGCGGCTGGGACAACCTGCTGGCGGTAATTCCGGGCGGGTCTTCGGTGCCCTGCCTGCCGAAGGACATCTGCGACGACGTGCTGATGGATTTCGACGCGTTGAAGGAACAGAAATCGGGCCTCGGCACCGCGGCGGTCATCGTCATGGACAAGTCGACGGACATCATCAAGGCGATCGCGCGGCTCAGCTATTTCTACAAGCATGAAAGCTGCGGCCAATGCACGCCGTGCCGCGAAGGCACCGGCTGGATGTGGCGCGTGATGGAGCGCCTGGTGAAGGGCCAGGCCGAAATCGAGGAAATCGACATGCTGTTCGACGTCAGCAAGCAGATCGAGGGACACACGATCTGCGCGCTCGGCGATGCGGCGGCATGGCCGGTCCAGGGGCTTATCCGTCACTTCCGCGACGAGATCGAGGATCGGATCAAGAACCGCACGCGCGTCGCCATGCCGGCGGCGGCTGCCGAGTAGGACATGTTTCAATGTCCGCGCCCAAGGAATTCGGCGGCGGACCGAGGAAAGGTTTGGAGAAAGGGAAGAGCAAGACGAGGGGCAAGTCTGGTTTCTGGAGCTTGGTTGCGGCCGAGATCGCGGGAAACGTCATAGGCAGGCTGATTATCGGATTGCTCGGACTGTTCTGGAAGGCGGTCGTCGTCATGGTTAAGGCGATCACCGATTAACGCCGGGTAGGCGGTGACAAAGGGTATGAGTGAATGCCGACGCTGAAACTGAATGGCGAGGAAGTGGAATTCGAGAAGGGCATGACCGTCCTTCAAGTCTGCGAACAGGCAGGCGTCGAAGTTCCGCGTTTCTGCTATCACGAGCGGCTGTCCATTGCCGGCAACTGCCGCATGTGCCTTGTCGAGGTGAAGCCCGGGCCGCCGAAGCCCGCGGCCTCCTGCGCCTTGCCCGCCGGCGACGGCATGGAAGTCTTCACCGACAGCCCGATGGTGAAGAAGGCCCGCAACGGCGTGATGGAATTTCTGCTGATCAACCATCCGCTCGACTGCCCGATCTGCGACCAGGGCGGCGAATGCGACCTGCAGGACCAGGCCATGGCCTATGGCTTCGACGGCAGCCGCTTCCACGAGAACAAGCGCGCGGTCAAAGACAAATATATGGGCCCGCTGATCAACACGATCATGACCCGCTGCATCCATTGCACGCGCTGCGTCCGGTTTTCCACCGAAGTCGGCGGCGTCGAGGATATGGGCCTGCTGAACCGCGGCGAGGCGGCCGAGATCTCGACCCTGGAAAAGGCGGTTTCCAGCGAATTGTCGGCCAATGTCATCGACCTGTGCCCGGTCGGCGCGCTGACCTCGCGCCCCTATCAGTTCAACGCCCGCCCGTGGGAGCTGAAAAAGACCGAATCCATCGATGTGATGGACGGCGTCGGCTCGAACATCCGCGTCGATGCGCGCGGCAACGAGGTGCTCCGCGTATTGCCGCGCCTGAACGAGGACGTGAACGAAGAGTGGATCTCCGACAAGACGCGCTATGCCTGTGACGGGCTGCGCAAGCGCCGCCTGGACAAGGTTTTCGTGCGCGGGGCGGACGGCAAGTTGGCGCCATCCGACTGGCCGGCGGCCTTCTCGCTGATCGCGGTGAAACTTAAAGGCGCGGACGCCTCGCAGATCGCGGCGATCGCCGGCGACCAGTGCGATGTCGAGAGCATGTATGCCCTGAAGGACCTGATGGGCCGTTTGGGCGTCAAGAATCTCGACTGCCGCCAGGACGGCGCCAAGGTGGACCCGAATGTCCGGTCCTCCTATCTGTTCAACAGTTCCATCGCCGGGATCGACGAAGCGGACGCGGTGCTGATCGTCGGCTCGAATCTGCGTTGGGAAGCGCCGATCATCAATGCGCGGATCCGCAAGCGCTGGCTCTCGGGCAAGCTCAAGGTCGCGCTGATCGGCGAAAAGAAGGACCTGACGTATTCATACGACTATATCGGCGCCGGGCCGGACAGCCTGAAGGACCTTGCCGACGGCAAGCATTCCTTCCTGGATGTCCTGAAAGGCGCGGAAAAGCCGATGATCATCCTGGGCCCGGGCGCCGTGGCGCGCGAAGACGGCGCGGCGATCATGGCCGCCGCCCACGCGCTTGCCGACGAAACCGGCATGGTGAAGGACGCTTGGAACGGCTTCAACGTGCTGACGACGGCGGCCAGCCGTGTCGGCGGGCTGGATATCGGCTTCGCGCCGGGCAAGGACGGTCTGGATACGCAGGGTATCCTGGACGGCGCCGCGTCGGGCGCGGTGAAGATCGTCTATCTGCTGGGCGCGGACGAAGTCGACATGTCCAAGCTGAAGGACGCCTTCGTGATCTATCAGGGCCATCACGGCGATGCGGGCGCGCATGCGGCGGATGTCATCCTGCCGGGGGCCGCCTATACGGAAAAGCCGGGCATCTACGTGAACACCGAAGGGCGCGTTCAATTGGCGCGCCGGGCGGTCTTCCCGCCGGGCGACGGGCGCGAGGACTGGACCATCCTGCGGGCGCTGTCCGATTTCGTCGGCCAGACGCTGCCCTACGACAATCTGGGCGACCTGCGTCAGGCCATCCACGGCGATTGCGCGCATATGATCGAGATCGACAGCGCGCCGACCGCGGAATGGGGCGATTTCGGGGTGCCGGGGGAAATGTCCTCCGCCGTTTTCGTCTCGCCGATCGAAAATTTCTATGTAACCGATCCGATCAGCCGCGCTTCCGACACGATGGCGGAATGCACGCGGGTGATTCTGAACGGGGAAGCGGAGCAGGGGACCGGCACCGATGGTTAATCCCGAAACCTGGTTCGAAGGCGTGTGGTGGTCGGACTATGTCCTGCCGACCGGCACCATCGTCTTCTTCATTCTGTGCATCGTCCTGCCGCTGCTGATTTCCGTGGCCTATCTGACGCTTGCCGAACGCAAGGTCATCGGCTGGATGCAGCTGCGCAAGGGCCCGAACGTGGTCGGCCCCTTCGGCCTGCTGCAGCCCTTCGCCGACGGCGCGAAGCTGTTCCTGAAGGAAACCATCATCCCGTCGGGGTCGAGCCGTTTCCTCTTCATCTTCGCCCCGATGCTGACCTTCATCCTCAGTCTGGTCGCCTGGGCGGTGATTCCCTTCGATGCGGGCTGGGTGCTGGCGGATATCAATGTCGGGATCCTGTATCTCTTCGCGATATCCTCGCTCGGCGTCTACGGCATCATCATCGCCGGTTGGGCTTCCAACTCGAAATACGCCTTCCTGGGCGCGCTGCGGTCCGCGGCGCAGATGGTGTCCTACGAAGTCTCCATGGGATTCGTGATCGTTTCCGTGCTGCTGATCGTGGGGTCGCTGAACCTGTCGGATATCGTGGAGAAGCAGAAGACCATCTGGTTCTTCATCCCGATGTTCCCGATGTTCGTGATCTTCTTCATCTCCGCGCTCGCCGAAACGAACCGCGCGCCGTTCGATCTTCCGGAAGCGGAAGCCGAACTGGTGTCGGGCTACAACGTCGAATATTCGGCGATGACCTTCGCGCTGTTCTTCCTTGGCGAATACGCGAACATGATCCTGATGAGCGGCATGACCGCGGTTCTGTTCCTGGGCGGCTGGCTGCCGCCGATGGATATCGCGCCGTTCAATATGATCCCCGGCGTGATCTGGTTCGCGCTGAAGATCGCTTTCGTATTGTTCTGTTTCCTGTGGGTACGCGCGACCTTCCCGCGCTATCGCTACGACCAGCTGATGCGGCTGGGCTGGAAGGTTTTCCTGCCCTTCACGCTGTTCTGGGTGGTGGCGACGGCCGGTGTTCTGGTCGCGTTCGACTGGCTGCCGAAGTGATTTCGGCGGATCAGGTCGGTAACGGTTTGAGTTAGACGAGGTAGAGACCGCAAATGGCGACGCTTGATAGAGTGGCCCGTTCCTTCCTTCTGGGAGAGTTGGTGAGCGGCATGGCCTTGACGTTGAAGACCATGTTCAAGCCGAAGCACACCATCAACTACCCCTACGAGAAGGGACCGCTGAGCCCCCGTTTCCGGGGCGAGCACGCGCTGCGCCGTTATCCGAACGGCGAGGAGCGCTGCATCGCCTGCAAGCTGTGCGAAGCCGTGTGCCCGGCCCAGGCGATCACGATCGAGGCCGAACCGCGCGCCGACGGCAGCCGCCGGACAACGCGCTACGATATCGACATGACCAAATGCATCTATTGCGGCTTCTGTCAGGAAGCCTGTCCGGTGGATGCGATCGTCGAGGGACCGAATTTCGAATTCGCGACCGAGACACGGGAAGAGCTGTTCTACAACAAGGAGAAATTGTTGGAGAACGGTGAAAGATGGGAAATGGAAATCGCGTCGAATATTGCTCTCGACGCACCGTACCGATAAACACGCAACCGATTGGCGGGATTGGGCTTTCGGCCGGGTTCCGTTGACGGTTTGACCGAATTGCAGGCCTTCGGGCCAAGGACTTGGAACGAAGGCCCTAGCGGGTCCGGGGGAAAGATGGTCGTACAGGCATTGGCATTCTACTTGTTCGCCGCGGTCACCGTCGCGTGCGGGGTAATGGTCATTACCGCGCGCAACCCGGTGCACGCCGTCCTGTTCCTGATCCTGGCCTTCTTCAACGCGGCCGGGTTGTTCGTCCTGCAGGGCGCCGAATTCCTGGCGATGATCCTGGTCATCGTCTATGTCGGCGCGGTCGCGGTTCTGTTCCTCTTCGTCGTCATGATGCTGGACGTGAATTTCGCCGAACTCAGGGCGGGCTTCGCGAAATACCTTCCGATCGGCGCGGTCATCAGCCTGATCCTGCTGGCGGAACTGGTCCTGCTCGGTGCGGGCTGGGTGTTCGATGCGAACACGGCGGCCGTGGCGTCCTCGCCGACGCCGCCGGCGGCCGAGATCCACAATACCGAGGCGCTCGGCCTGCTGCTCTATACGAAATACGTCTACCTGTTCCAGGGCGCGGGCATGATCCTGCTGGTCGCCATGGTCGGCGCGATCGTCCTGACCCACCGCGTGCGCCAAGGCGTGAAGCGGCAGCGGATCGGCGATCAGGTCGCGCGGAGTTCCAAGGACGAAGTCAAAGTGGTCAAGGTGCAGACGGGGAGCGGAATCTAATGTTGGAAATCGGCCTCGCTCATTACCTGACGGTCGCGGCGATCCTGTTCACGCTGGGATTGATGGGGATCTTCCTGAACCGGAAGAACGTCATCGTCATCCTGATGTCGATCGAACTGATGCTGTTGGCGGTGAACATCAACCTGGTCAGTTTTTCGACCTTCCTGAACGACCTGGTCGGCCAGGTTTTCGCGATCTTCGTGCTGACGGTCGCGGCGGCGGAAGCGGCCATCGGTTTGGCGATCCTGGTGGTCTATTACCGGAATCGCGCCTCCATTGCGGTGGACGACATCAACGCGATGAAGGGTTAAGGCCGGCGCGGCGGCTGCCGCATCCGGTTTCGTTGAGTGATTTTGGCCCGGTCGGGCCGCAGATGAGTAGAAGATAGGGTAGGGGATATCCCGGTCATGGAAGCAGCCATTGTATTCCTTCCGCTGTTGGGCGCGATCATCGCCGGATTTTTCGGCAAGGTGCTCCGCGACCTCGGCGCGCAGGTAATCACCTGCCTCTTCATCGTCATCTCGGCGATCTTGAGCTGGATCGTCTTCTTCCGGGTCACGGCGGAGGGGTCGAGCGAGACCATCACGCTCTTCACCTGGGTGGCGTCCGGCGATTTCGTCTTCGACTGGGCGCTTCGCATCGATTCGCTGACCGCGGTGATGCTGATCGTGGTGACGACGGTCAGCTCGGTCGTGCACATCTATTCCATCGGCTACATGCACCACGACCCGGCGGTGCCGCGCTTCTTCGCCTATCTCAGCTTCTTCACCTTCGCGATGCTGACGCTGGTGACGGCGGACAACCTGGTCCAGATGTTCTTCGGCTGGGAAGGCGTCGGCGTCGCCTCCTATCTGCTGATCGGTTTCTGGTTCCATAAGCCAAGCGCCTGCGCGGCCGCGATCAAGGCCTTCATCGTCAACCGCGTCGGGGATTTCGGCTTCGCGCTGGGCATTTTCGCTGTCTTCGTGCTGACCGGCAGCGTCCAGTTGGACGTGATCTTCGCCGCGATGCCGTCGCTGACGGAAACGACGCTGGTCTTCCTGGGCATGGAATTCGATGCGATCACCGTCGTCGCGCTGCTGTTGTTCATGGGCGCGATGGGCAAGTCGGCGCAGCTTGGCCTGCACACCTGGCTGCCGGACGCGATGGAAGGCCCGACGCCGGTCTCCGCGCTGATCCACGCCGCGACCATGGTGACGGCGGGGGTTTTCATGGTCTGCCGCCTGTCGCCGGTCTTCGAATATTCCGACACCGCCCTGGCGGTCGTCACCGTCGTCGGCGCGTCGACCGCCTTCTTCGCGGCCACGATCGGCCTGACGCAGACGGATATCAAACGGGTCATCGCCTATTCGACCTGTTCGCAGCTGGGTTACATGTTCTTCGCCGCGGGCGTCAGCGCCTATCCGGCGGCCATGTTCCACCTGACGACGCATGCCTTCTTCAAGGCGCTGCTGTTCCTTGGCGCGGGCTCGGTGATCCACGCCATGTCGGATGAGCAGGACATGCGGAACATGGGCGGCCTGGCGAAGATGATCCCGTTGACATACGGCTTCATGTGGATCGGCTCTCTGGCCCTGATGGGATTCGGCATTCCGGGCACGGGGATCGGCTTCGCCGGCTTCCATTCCAAGGATATCGTGCTGGAAGCGGCCTTCGGCGCGCATACCGGCTTTGGACAGTATGCTTTCTGGCTGGGCATCATGGCGGCCTTCATGACCGCCTTCTATTCCGGCCGCCTGCTGTTCATGACCTTCCACGGCGACCCGCGCTGCGACGAGAAGACCTTCGCCCATGTCCATGAATCGCCCGCCGTCATGTGGGCGCCGCTGGTCATTCTGGTGCTGGGTTCGCTTTTCGCCGGCGCCTTCTTCTACGGCGGCTTCGTCGGCCATGACATGAGCACCTTCTGGGGCAACTCGATCCTGATCCTGGACGAGCACAAGGCGCTGGAGAACGCGCATCACAGCCCGTTCTGGGTGAAATCCGCGCCGCTCGTCGTCGGGCTGGTCGGGCTCGGTCTGTCCTATGTCATGTACTGCAAGTCGCCGGGCATGGCGCCGCGGATCGCGGAACGGCTGGGCGGTCTCTACCGCTTCAGCCTGAACAAGTGGTATTTCGACGAGCTGTATGACGCGATCTTCGTGAAACCGGCTTTCGCGATCGGCCGCGTGTTCTGGAAAAAGGGCGATCAGGGCACCATCGACCATTTCGGTCCCGATGGCGTGTCCGGCGCCACGGTCAAGGTCTCCAAGGGCGCCAGCCTGCTGCAGACCGGCTATGTCTATCATTACGCCTTTGCGATGCTGATCGGCGTCGTGGCGTTCGTTTCTTGGTACGTGTTCACTGGCTGAGCCAGCGTGGGGAGCGTCTGACGCATGTTCGAAGGATTTGGATGGCTGTCGATAACGACCTTCCTGCCGTTGGTGGGGGCGATGTTCATTCTCGTCCTGATCAAGGGCGAGGCGGAGGACGTTGCGAGGAACGCGCGCTGGGCGGCGCTTTTCACGTCGTTGGCGACCTTCGCGGCCTCGTTGATCGTGCTCGCCGGGTTCGACGGATCGACCGCCGACTTCCAACTGGTTGAGAAGATCGCCTGGATTCCCGGCTTCAACATCAATTACGAAATGGGCGTCGACGGCATCTCCATCTGGTTCGTGCTGCTCTCGACCCTGTTGACGCCGCTCTGCATCCTGGCCAGCTGGGAAGCGATCAAGACGCGCGTCCGTGAGTACATGATCGCCTTCCTGGTTCTGGAAACCATGATGGTCGGCATGTTTTGCGCGCTCGATATCGTGGTGTTCTACATCTTCTTCGAAGGCGTGCTGATCCCGATGTTCCTGATCATCGGAATCTGGGGCGGCGCGCGGCGCATCTACGCGGCGTTCAAGTTTTTCCTCTATACGCTGCTCGGTTCCGTGCTGATGCTGGTCGCCATCCTGGTGATGTACTGGCAGGCGGGCGCCACCAGCATCGAAGCGCTGATGGCCTACGGTTTCGACCCCGGCCTGCAGACCTGGCTGTGGCTCGCCTTCTTCGCCTCCTTCGCGGTGAAGGTGCCGATGTGGCCGGTCCATACCTGGCTGCCGGACGCCCACGTGGAAGCGCCGACGGCGGGGTCCGTCATCCTGGCCGGCGTGCTGCTGAAGATGGGCGGGTACGGGTTCCTGCGTTTCTCACTGCCGATGTTCCCGGAGGCCTCGGCCTTCTTCGCCCCGCTGGTCTTCTGGCTCTCGGTGATCGCGGTTGTCTACACCTCGCTCGTCGCGCTGGTGCAGCAGGACATGAAGAAACTGATCGCCTATTCCTCCATTGCGCATATGGGCTTCGTCACCGCGGCGATCTTCAGCGTCAACGAACAGGCGATTTCCGGTTCCGTCATTCAGATGTTGAGCCACGGTCTGGTTTCCGGCGCGCTCTTCCTCTGCGTCGGGGTAATCTACGACCGGATGCATACGCGCGAAATTTCGCGTTATGGCGGCCTGGTGGAGCGGATGCCGAAATACGCCCTGATCTTCATGTTGATGACCATGGCCTCGGTCGGGCTTCCCGGAACCAGCGGGTTCGTCGGCGAATTCCTGATCCTGGTCGGCGCCTATCAGGAATCGACTTGGCTGGCGGCCGGTCTGGCCACCGGGATGATCTTGGGCGCCGCCTACATGCTCTACCTCTACCGCCGGGTCGTCTTCGGCAAGCTGACCAAGGAAGACCTGATGTCCATCAAGGATATGAACATGCGGGAAGTCGCGATTTTCGCGCCGCTGATCATCCTGGTGCTGTGGATGGGGATCTATCCGTCGACCTTCCTGGATCCGATCGAAGTATCGGTTCAGAAGGTCGTCGCGGACTATCAGACCGCTTTGGCAGCCGGTGCGCCGGGTGTCGTGGATGTGGCCAGCGCCGCATTCGGTTGGGCCAAGTAGGGCCGATTATTGGGATTTATCCGGTTCACGGCCATGACTGAAATTGGCGCGAACGGAAATGGGTTGGGATTGAAGCAAGATGACTGAACTGCCTGTCATGATGCCAGCATCGCCGGAAATCTTTCTGGCTTGCGCCGCAATGGCGATGATGATGGTCGGCGTGTTCGTGAAGGCGGAAAACGCCTACCGGGTGGTCAGTACCTTGGCGATCGTGACCCTGGTGGTCGCGGGCGGGCTGGTCCTGCATGTCGGCGGCGGCCGGCAGGAAGCGCTGTTCGGGTTCTTCGTGGTCGACGAATTCGCGGTCTTCATGAAGATCTTGATCCTGATCGGGTCGGTCCTCGCGCTGGTGATGAGCGAAGGCTATGTCCAGCGGGAGAAGATGGACCGGTTCGAATTCCCCATCCTGATCACCTTCGCGACGCTCGGCATGCTGATGATGGTGTCGGCCAACGACCTGTTGTCGCTGTATATCGGTCTGGAACTGCAGAGCCTGTCGCTCTACGTGGTCGCCTCCTTCCAGCGGGATTCGGTTCGGTCGACGGAATCCGGCCTCAAATATTTCGTCCTCGGCGCCTTGTCGTCGGGCATGCTGCTTTATGGCTGCTCGCTGATCTACGGCTTCAGCGGCACGACGCAGTTCGACGTGCTGGCGCAGGTCCTGTCCGGCGAGGACACATCGAAGGGCGTGATCGTCGGCATCGTCTTCCTGATCGCGGCGCTCGCCTTCAAGGTTTCCGCCGTGCCGTTCCACATGTGGACGCCGGACGTGTATGAAGGGGCGCCGACCCCGGTGACGGCTTTCTTCGCCGTCGCGCCGAAAATTGCGGCCATGGCGCTGTTCCTGCGCACGATGTTGAGCCCGTTCGGCGAACTTGCCGCCGATTGGGGCCAGATCATCTGGCTGGTGTCGGTCGCCTCCATGCTGCTCGGCGCCTTCGCGGCGATCGCGCAGACCAACATCAAACGCCTGATGGCCTACAGCTCGATCGGCCATATCGGCTACGCCCTGATGGGCCTCGCCGCCGGGAACCAGGAAGGCCTCAAGGGCGTCCTGATCTATCTGGCGATCTACCTGATCATGAATGTCGGCGTTTTCGCCTGCATCCTGTCGATGAAGGTCCAGAACAGGATGGTCGAAAACATCAGCGACCTGGCGGGCCTCGGGAAAACCAATCCCGCCATGGCGGTGCTGCTGATGGTGCTGATGTTCTCGATGGCGGGGATACCGCCGATGGCCGGATTCTTCGGCAAGTTCTTCGTCTTCATGGCGGCCCTGAACGCGGAGCTCTATGCGCTTGCGATCATCGGGGCGGTGAGCAGCGTGGTCGGCGCCTTCTACTATCTGCGCATCATCAAGATCATGTATTTCGACGAGCCGGTGGAAGGGTTCGACAAAATCGCGACGATGGGTCTGCGCGGCGTGATGATCGTTTCCGGCCTGCTGACGGCGGTGCTGTTCATTTATCTGCCAGGCATCACGGATCCGGCGGCGGCGGCGGCGGCCTCCCTGTTCGGGGGTTAGAGAGTCGGGGGCTGACGCGCGACGCGGTCCGCGCCCGCATCGGGAAAGACAATGACGCTGACCGACACGCCCGTTCTACCGGCGGGTTTCGCCCTTCATCATCTCGACATGGTTTCCTCCACCATGGACGAAGCCCGTTCCCTGGTCGCGGGCGACCCGGCATTGGCGCAGG
>Ga0070726_10001389_pt1 | contig 24537 bp, 17 predicted proteins | sample tdAd471_FD_67275 | JGI IMG/M metagenome (GOLD analysis project Ga0070726, IMG submission 67275) | Marine sediment microbial communities from the Atlantic coast under amendment with organic carbon and nitrate - tdAd47.1 | ecosystem: Environmental > Aquatic > Marine > Coastal > Sediment | place...
CTTCGATGAACGAGGCTACCTGCAGGATCGCCGCGGGAAGGCGTTGAAAGCCTCGCTTGGCACATTGCGCGTTGTAGAAAATAATCAGTGGTTGATCGGCATTCATCCTGTTACTGCTTTCTGTAAACGCTAAGGTGATGGTCGGACAGGTTAACGGCGCAGGGGAGTCTGGCCAGTGTTGATTCTACCCGGCCCAGACCAGCGAAAACCCGCGGCCATGAGTTAACGAAGTCGCTGGCGTAGCTTGGCGGCATCACAAAGCCCAGGCCCTCCCGGTGAATGCGCTTGAAGCCTGCTGCCCGCATCGCACGGTTGGTGTCGGCAGCACTTGGGTAATGGATGTCCATATTGCGCCAGCGACTCTTGCGAGACAGCCTGCGGGTGGCGGATGTTACGTCTGCACGAAGGCCGAACCAGAGCCACTCCCACGGCACCCATGGACCCATAATGCACAGCACGGCCTCACCGCCAGGCTTGAGGCGTGCGCTCAGCTGTTGTGCAAACTGGTCAAGGTCTGCGATGCAGTTCAAGCCGCCGAAGTTGGACAGCACGCCGTCGAACCGTTCTGCCTGCAGTGCGCCCAGGTCGGCGAGGTCCACCCGGGAGGTATTGATATCCCCGTAGCAGTTACGCCCTGCAATTCGTCGCCGTATGGTCTCGAGCATGGGCCTCGAGGCGTCCGTTGCCAGTACGCTATTGCCCAGGCTGGCAAGATAGACGGCGTCTGCACCGGTGCCGGCGTTAAGTTCCAGCAGTCGTTTCGCGCCCGGCCAATAGCGCGCGCACACGGCCTGTACCCGGTCGCGATAATATCGCCCCAGGTGCGTCTCGGTGAACGTGAGGTCGTAGCTGGCGGCAAGCTCGTCGAAGGCGCCAGTGGCTGCATCAGACCCGGCCGGATTCAAGAATGCTCCTTGCGCGACTCGCGTGCCGTGCCTTTATCCTCGCCAACGCCGGATTGCTTTGATGCAGCCTGGTAGAGGCGACATGACTTTTCAGGTAACGGTTGGCGAATCTGTAGTAGCGGGGGCTTTGCTGCGTGCCAATCTTCAGGTCCCGGTCTGTACTTTGCATCCAGGCTTTGTCGCTGCTTATCACCTCGGCCTTGTTATCGTAAAACTCCGTGCCCTTGATAGGGTAGGCCACGGTGGTAAAGAAGATGTCCGGGTTGATGTCGGCAATCTGCACCACAGTTTCGTCGATATCGACGAGCTGCTCGCTGCCGAATCCCCACATCAGGAATATCCCCACCTCTATGTTGCGCGCCTGCGCTGCCTGGGTGGCCTGCTTGACCTGGCTGACGGTGACGCCACGCTTCATCTCGTCCAGCAGCCGCTGGCTGCCGCTCTCCGCGCCTATCCAGACGCGGTAGCAGCCCATTTCGGCGAGCGTGTCCATGACACGTTCGTCCAGCATGCGGTCGGCCCGGGAAATGGTTTCAAAGGGTACCTTCAACCCGCGTTCGCGCAGCTGCTCGGCGTACTTGAACAGCCATTTGTGGTTGATGGTGAAAACGTCGTCTGCGTACCAGATTTCGTCGGGATTGTAGGTCTCGACGATGTGCTGCAGTTCGTCAGCGCATTCCACCGGGTCGCGCTTCTTGTGGTTGTAACCGAAGACGGCGTGAGAGCACCAGGTGCACTTGTAGGGGCAGCCTCTGGCTGTAATCATGCTTATGCTGGAGCCACCGTGATGCGTGCGCCAGGCATCGAAGTAGGGCTGCAGGTCAATTGCGTCACGCGCTGGCCAGGGGTAGTCGGAGAGGTTGGCGAGCATCGCCCGCTCCGGTGTTCTGACCAGTTCGTCTCCGGCGAGGAAGGCCAGGCCATGAACCTGATGCAGGTCTGAGCCGTCAGCCAGCGCGGCCAATAACTCGGCAGTCGTCTGTTCGCCTTCACCCATCACCACGAATTCGGCACCATGGCGCAGGTATTCCAGAGGGTAGTTTGCCGACTCCGGCCCGCCAACGATGACTCTCCAGCCTGAGGCCCTGGCGCGCGTGGCGATCTCCACCACCGAGGCGCGGGTCATCAGGTTGGTGTACAAGCCAAGAATGCCGGGAGTTTCTGTCTCCAACAATGCGTACAGCGCGTCACGATCGCCAAAGGTGCTGTCGAATATGTCGACAGAAAATGACTGTTTCTTCAGGTAGGCACAGAGATAAAGCAGCCCCAGCGGTACATAGGGCTTCATGATCTCCTGTTCCTTTGCGTCCTCGTTGAGGAAATAACCATGTGTAAGCAAGATATCAGCCACGATCAGAGTGCCTCCCGGGTGAGGAGGGTAACCGTGTCCACATTGCGATAATCTTCAGCCGATTGCGTCAGGTTCTGCCACTCGCTGCGCCAGTATTCCACGTTGCCGCCGGTATGAATCGCCTTCAACTCACCGTGCAACTGGTTCCTCACTTTGCGGTAGAACGCCGAGGTAAACGTGGCAGTGAAAAACGCATCCAGATCGTTGCTCTGGACCCAGTTCTGCTTCTCATCGAGTTGCTCTGCGACCATTTCGTGAAATCTGGTACCCGGTAGTGGGTAGCTGACGCTGACGCCAATACTATCGGGTTTGAGCTGCAGAATAAGGTCCCGGGTTTGCTGCAGGTCCTCCAGGTCCTCTCCTGAGTAGCCCAACTGGATAAAGAAGCCAACCTTTATCCCATTGTCTTGTAGTAGCCGCCTTGCCTGGCGAACCTGCCAGAGCTCGATATCCTTGTCCATGCTGTCCAGGATCGCCTGGCTGCCGCTCTCCACCCCCAGCCAGACCTCTTCGCATCCAGCACGTCGCAGCAGGCTTGCGGTGCGTTCGTCGACCAGGTCTGCCCGGGACTGGATGGTAAAGGGAACGGTGGCCCCCGTGGATTCAATGGTCTCGGTGAAGCTGGACAGCCATTCCTTGTTCAGTCCGAAGATGTCATCGGCAAACCAGATATGCTCGGGCTGTACATGCGATTTCAGCCACGACAGCTGTTCGGCCATGTATTCAGGCCGGAAGCGGACGTACTGTTGCCCCCATATCGGCTTGGCGCACCAGTTGCACTTGTAGGGGCAGCCCCTGGACGACACCATATTGATGCTGAAGTGGCCGTGCTGACCCTGCCAGGCCTGGCGGTATTGTTCAAAGTCAACGAGGTCCCACGCTGGAAAGGGGAGGTGGTCAATATCGCGAAAGTTGTTGCGTTTTCCTGCGCTGAGAAGGCTGCCGTCCTGCAGGGTAATTACCCCGGGTGGTAGCTCCGCCAGCTGCGCGGATTGCTGCAGGGCGTCAACCAGTTCCAGCAGTGTCTGCTCACCTTCGCCGGTCACCACATAGTCTGCCCCGCGCTGCAAGTAGAGTTCCGGCCTGTCCGATGCATCGGCGCTGTGTACGACCACGGGAATGTTCAGGCTGGAGGCAGTATCGATCATGTCGAAACAGGCATCCCGCACGTGGGTAAGGCACATCTTGGTGAGAAAGTTGAAGTCATCCTCGTATATCACCAGCAGATCGCAGGGCTGTGCGTTGATGCGCGTCCTGAACTCTTCGACGGAAGCCGCAAGGACAGCATCGAACAAGGACACGCGGTAACCGGCTTCCCTCACTACGGCAGCGGCATAGAGGGTTGCCAGGGGCGGATAGGGCCGGAATTTCTCCTTCAGCTGCTTCTCGTCGTTCGCGAGAAAAAATGCATGCGTGAAAAGTATATGTGGATTTGCCCGCAAGCGCCTTCATCCCCTTTGCTGTGTGTATTCCCTGGCCCGTCGCCATGGCGAGTAGCGATCATGTGGGGATTCTGCTATACAGGCCGCAATGTGCCTCACCCTCCACCCGTGTCAGGATACTTTAAATATGGTCTTGTCGTCGTGCCAATCGCCGGCACCCGGTGCCAGTGCGGGCCACGCCTATCAGTGCACCGTGATGGGCATTTGCCTGCGTTTTGAGAGCAACTCCGCGCAATTGGTGCATTGGATCGCGCAGGCTTTTCCACAGCACCAGTGTTCTGCTCAACAGAATCAGTGCCTCATCCGCATTACGATAAGGCCCGATAATAATAAGGTTATTTACCAGCGTCCTCTGCTGGAGTATCGCGTCTCCGACAATATTTTGGAAGCAGAAAGTAAGCCTGTTTCACTGCGGGCGGACGCTTTTAGCGGTGAGGCCAGTGCCTCGGTGGACGCAAGTGTGCTCGACGATAAAGAGTTTTTTCTCACCGATGTGGTTCAGTGCCTCAGCCTTTTCCTGATATGTGGCCGTGGACGATTTCCGGTGCATGCTGCTGCAGTGCGTAGCGGGGAGACAACGCTGCTGCTATCAGGCAATAGCGGTTTTGGTAAATCCAGCCTGGCCTATGCCTGCATGCGACGGGGCTGGGAACTGGTCAGCGAGGATACCGTGTTTCTGGATATTCAGTCTGGTGTGAGCGCCTGGTCCAACCCGCGTTTTATACACCTGCTGCCCGCAGCCAGGGACCGTTTTCCGGAGTTGGCGGGCCTGCCCGCGCTACAGCTTCCCAATGGAAAAACCAAGATCAGGATCCCCGTTGCGGACAAGCCTTGCCTGCCGGCCACCGGTCTGGTGTTGTGCCGGTTAATACCCCGTCATTCCCTGGCAGCGAGCCGATGGCGCCGCGCTGTGGCATCGGAGGTTGTTGCATGGATGCTCGATAGCCGCGAACCCGGTTTTGATCTTGCCGCAGAGGCCAGGGCATTGCTGGGAGTCGCCCTGGGTGAACTGCCTGCGGTCAATCTGGAAATTGGCCATGATGCTGACGGGCTGGAGGAGACGATGCAGGATATCGTTCATGCCGTTGCCCGCTAGCCCGGGGCGCAAGATTTCCGGGATTTATGCAACCCTGCTCGATCTACTGCAGCCGGAGTCCTTTGCAGCTGGCTGCAGTGCGCTGGCGTCCTGGAATGACGACGACCGTCTTGCCGCTATGTTGTTGTGCCAGATGCACGGTATTGCACCCCTGCTGCACACGCGTTTCAAGGCATCCGGTATCAGCACTCGTTGTGCACCGGAATTTATTGATTACCTGGCCACGCAATACGGTGCCTGTAAAAGCCGTGCCCGGCGTATCAGCGAAATACAGCAGCAGCTGACGCAACCATTCGCAGATGATAATCGTGATCTGTTGTTGCTCAAGGGCTGTCAGCTGCTGAGTGCATGTTACCCGGATCCCGCGCTCCGACCGATGGCGGACATCGATGTACTGATCCGTGCCGAGAACCGACCGTTGCTGGAAGCGGTAACGGATCGACTGGGTCTGCGGCTCTATTCCGAGACCGCGGACGGCGCGTCCTATCTCACCTCTGCGGCGATGTCAGGCATAGAGGATGCGAATGAGGGAATGTTTGTGTCCGAGGATGCACGTGAGCTCTATGTCTATGAGCGCGCCGATGCGCCCATCGCGGTAGATGTTCACTTTCGTGTCACCCGTTCGCTGCAGTTTGCAGTAATCGACCTCACGGAGTCACTGCGCCGGGAGGGTCAGGAGGGCAGATTGGGGGCGGCCGCGATGGCGCACCTGGTGCTGCACAATGTGCAGAATCTCATCGAACACCGCTGCCGGCTGATTCAGCTCTATGATGTCTACCTGCTGGCGCAACAGCTGAATGAAAAAGACTGGAACGAGCTGGCGCAGCTAAGCCGCCAATGGCGCATGGCTTACCAGTTCTCGCTGGTTTTCTTGCTGGCAGGACGGCTTTTCAGTGATCAGCCTGCCGGACTGTCGCAGTGGTTGCCCTTTCAGGACATGCGGGTGATGGGCGTTGACGTTCGCCAGTTCAGCATGCGTTTCTCCTATGCCAACCCCGAGCCTGTTCGCTTGCGTGACCTGCTGAGTCTCTGCGATGGTCTGGAACAGAAGAAAACGGTACTGGCGTACAAGCTGAATGCGCGTCACCCGCATCGTAGCCAGTATCGCTTCGCCTCTGCGGTGGCACGGTCCCAGCGCTCAAGCAACGTACTGGCCCGGGGATATCACTACTTCTTCAAGCGCGGAAACCGGGCGGGCTTTCGCGGGTTTGAGATGCATGGCTTTTCTGCTGATCAGGTGTGGTAGTCACTCCCGTTTTCCCGGGGTGCATTGACAGGAGCCTGCAGCCTGATTTCAGCATCGACAAACTCCGAGGAGATGGGCCGATGGCTGATGATGATAAGGGTGAAGCGACCGTGCAGGCGTCTCAACTCGTCGTGAATGCGCTCTTCGTTTTCCGGGTCCAGGGCACTGGTGGCCTCGTCCAGTATCAACAGGTCGGGTTGGGTGAGTATTGCCCTGGCCAGGCATATACGCTGTTTTTCCCCGCCTGACAGCCTGATGCCCTGATCTCCTATGACGGTATCAATGCCCTCCTTCAGTTCCAGCACAAACTCTTTTGCCGCTGCCATATCCAGCGCTTCCCATAAGTCTTCCTCTGCTGCCTCTGGTGCGAAGAGGCTGAGATTTGCGCGTATGGTGTCGTGAAACAGGTACATTTCCTGCGTAAGGTAGAACAACTTGCGTCGCCAGGCCTGGCGGTTCTGTTGCGTCAACTCGCGACCATCAATCAGTACGGCGCCGGATTCCGGCTGCAGCAGCCCGACGACAATGTCGGCAAGTGTAGACTTCCCCGAGCCCGATGGCCCCGAAACCAGAACGGTCTGGTTCTTCCCGATTGTGGCAGAAAAGTTCTCCAGCGCCGGGCGCGCGCTGCCGGGGTAATGATGGGTGACTTTATTGACGCAGATCGATTCAGCGAACGGCAGTGTTGTGCTTTCATCCGCGAGCTCTGTTTCCCAGTGTGCCTCGCAGTCCCGCTCCATAGCTTTCACGTCAAGAAAAGCGGGAATCTGGTGCAGCACGCGTTGCTGCGCCGCTTGAATGGTGGAGAACTTTGGCAGCAAACGCGACAGCACCAGTAGCAGGACTGCCAGGGTGGGGATGTCGATCTGCAGCCACTTCACTGCAAGGTAAAAGAAAACAGAAAAAGAAATCACTGCGCCCAGCATATACATCAGTTGGGTGAGCGCATTGATGCGTACGATCGCGACGGCCTGCTCTTCCAATTTTTTGCCAACCTGTGACAGCCTGCTGGCGTGCAGCGCTTCTCCGGCATGGCTTTTTATCATCTTCAGGCTATGGAGTTGTTCATCAAGCATATGGAAGATCGACTTGTAGCTCGCCAACTGGACCTTGCCCGAAACCAGTGCCCGTCGATTCATCGGCGTGATCAGCAGCAGCAGGCAGCATCCAAAGGCGGCGGCGACCAGGCTCAGCTCCCATGAGAGCAGAAAGGAGATGCCCACGTAGACAAGCGCAAGACAGGCCTCGCTCATCATGCGCAGCATGCTGTTGGCCGATTCTCCGATCATCTGTACCTGGGTGCTGAGGCAGTGCAGGAACTCGGACATGCGCCGTTGGATGACGAACTGCCAACGTGTGCGCAACAACGAACGGTACAAGTTGTCGCGTTTGCGGCGAACGTAGTTCTGCTGCACCTCGATAGTGGTGACGGACAGCAGGTACTGTATACCGGCAAAACTGCCTACCACTGCTACATAAATGGCCAGTACGAGGGTGAGCGAAAGTGGCTGGCCAATGCCGGCTAACAGGCTCAGGCCGGGCTCCAGAGCGGCGTTGACCGACCCGTCACCCAGTTCCATGCCGGTGAGTTGCAGCAGCGGTATGAGCAACAGCAGGCCGACGCCAGAGAACAGGCCCTGCAGTACCATGAGTATCAGGCACAGGCTCACGCGCAGTGGCGCGGATTGAAAAATGTCTACAAATGCCTGTGAGAGCTGCTTCATATTGGGCTGTGGGCTGCCGTGTTTGCGTTACCGTTGCGCGCAGCGGTAGCGGTTGTTTGTTGTGTTATCGGGCTGACTGGCAACCCGGTCTTCTTCAGTGGGCTCAATGGTGTGACCGGGAAGGGTATACAGTGTTCCAGTGATGCCACCATACCGTCTCAGGGCGTGCGGAGCCAGATCGGGCGTGCGTCGTGTCTGGATAACATGCGGGCTTTAAAGGCAGGTGGCAAGTGTGGGAAGCATAGGCAGCACAATCTGGTGTACAGTCTGATATATGCTGCAGCGTAGTGCAGCACCAGAACCCATTCCCCCTGGAGGCAAAAGATACAGTGACAGACAAGAGAAGCCACTCATCCCTGGTTGTGGATGGTATAGAGAAAGCACCGGCCCGGGCTATGCTGCGGGCGGTTGGTTTCAGTGATGAGGATTTCAGCAAGCCGCAGGTGGGCATAGCCTCTACCTGGAGTATGGTGACGCCTTGCAACATGCACATCAATGCCCTGGCGGATGAGGCCTGCGCCGGGGCCGATGCGGCAGGCGGCAAAGGCGTGGTGTTCAATACCATCACGGTTTCCGATGGCATTTCAAATGGCACCGAGGGCATGAAGTACTCGCTGGTGTCGCGTGAGGTGATCGCCGACTCCATTGAAGCTGTCGCCGGCTGTCAGGGTTTCGATGGCCTGGTGGCCATAGGCGGTTGTGACAAGAATATGCCTGGGTGCATGATCGGTTTGTCCCGGCTGAACCGCCCGTCGGTGTTTGTGTATGGGGGTACCATACAGCCGGGCGCGAATCATACGGATATCATCTCTGTTTTTGAGGCTGTGGGCCAGCATGCGCGTGGCGACCTCAGCAAGATTGAAGTCAAGCAGATAGAGGAAACCGCGATTCCCGGGCCGGGTTCCTGCGGCGGTATGTATACAGCAAACACCATGGCTTCGGCGATTGAGGCGCTGGGCATGAGTTTGCCCGACAGTTCAGCTCAGGAGGCTGTTTCCGGGTCCAAGGCGGAAGACTGCCGGCGCGCAGGGGCTGCCGTACTGATGTTGCTGGAACAGGACATCAAGCCCTCGGACATCATGACCCGCAAGGCCTTTGAAAATGCCATTACCACGGTGATCGCACTTGCTGGTTCAACCAATGCCGTGTTGCACCTGCTGGCAATGGCTCACGCGATAGACGTGGACCTCACCCTGGACGATTTTGCGCGCATTGGTGAACGTGTGCCGGTGCTGGCTGACCTGCGCCCCAGTGGCCAGTACATGATGTCTGAGCTGATAGCCGTTGGCGGCATCCAGCCGCTGATGAAGATGCTACTGCAACGGGGTCTGCTGCACGGGGATTGCCTCACGGTAACCGGCAGGACCCTGGCGGAAAATCTCGCTGATGTTGCACCCTATCCCGACTCGCAGGACATTGTTCGTGCCTTTGATAACCCGATCAAGGCCAGCAGTCACCTGGCGATTCTTCGCGGCAATCTCGCGCCGGAAGGTGCTGTGGCCAAGATAACCGGCAAGGAAGGACTGCGTTTTGCCGGTACCGCGCGGGTGTTTCATTCCGAGGAAGAGGCCCTGCAGGCGATACTCGACGGCCGCGTGGTGAAGGGTGATGTATTGGTGATTCGCTATGAAGGTCCCAGGGGTGGTCCCGGTATGCGGGAAATGCTGAGTCCGACGTCTGCGCTCATGGGCAAGGGTCTGGGGGCTGACGTTGCGCTTATTACCGATGGTCGTTTCTCCGGCGGCAGCCACGGTTTTGTAGTCGGGCACATTACCCCGGAAGCCAGCGAGGGAGGGCCATTGGCCATTGTTGAGGACGGCGATGAAATTCTTATCGATGCGCAGGCAATGCAGATCGATGTGCAGTTGAGCGAGGCAGAAATCCAGTCACGCCTGGCTGCCTGGGAGCCACCGCCGCCGCGCTATACACGGGGCTTGCTGGCGAAGTATGCCAAAACCGTAGCATCCGCGTCGGAAGGCGCCGTCAGCGACAAGTATCTCTAGTCCCGGCGTGTTCAGTATGTGTCGGGCGCCCCGTGTCGCAGGGTCGCCTCAACCACCAACTGCGCGGCATTGATCTTGCCTGACCTGTACTGCTGAACGCGGCGGGCCCATTCCCGGCGGTCCAGGGCCTCTATCTCATTGAATGCCTGCGTCAGCGCGTCGGTGCCAACGTCTGTTATCTGCCACAGCAGGTTTTTGCCGGCCAGCTGGTCGGTGTAGCCGCGCCTGTCGCTGGTTGCATACAGGGCCGGGATACCCAGCAACACCGCCTCGCTTGCCATGGTCGCGCTTTCCCCTATATAGCTGTCGCAATAGGCCAGCAGGTGGTGCACCTGATGAGCGGAGCCGGTGTATTGAAATGCTTGCAGGTCTTCCGGTAGCCGCCGCTCTGACGATATATGCACACGGCCACGCGCGGCAAGGTGGGTGACGAATGCGCGCAAGGTGTCTTCCCGCCAGCCTGTTTTTCCCAGGTCATGGCTGGCCTGCCACCCCACCAGGCGGAGAAAGAAATTTTTGCTGTCCGCTGCCAGGCCTGCGGCCTCAGCGACGGCTTTGTCGGGGCTGAAATTGTGCGGATGCAGATAAGAGAATTCTTTGTTCCAGTCTGACCGGGTAGTGCGGTTCTTCGCGGTGGGGCCGGTGTACGAATCAGGTACGTACAAGTGTGTCAGGAAGGGCAGGGTAATGCGGTGTTGCAGCGATGCGCGCTCAGTGTCATAAAAACTGATCGCGGGCGTGCCGGTCAGTTTGCCTGCATGCGATATGGATATGCCGCCGAACCCCACCATGACGTGGGGCTGGAAATCCCGCACCAGGCTCAGCATCGCCAGGTCGCGTTGCAGAAGTTCCAGGCCCAGGCGCGGCAGGCCGGAGCCGGCTGTCGACAGGGTGCGGTGTTCCAGCCCGAAAGCGAGTAACAGCTCTTCCGTTACATCCTTGTGCCTGCTTGCGATGCAGACCTGGTGACCAAGCGTTTTCAGCGCTCTGATCGGATTCAGGAAAAACAACACGTCCGCCGGATGAACAATGTCTACGAGTACTCTCATTCGCTGGCCGGTGGTTGCCTGGACCCGGCATGCAGAGGTCGCTTCGGGGAAGTCTCTCTTTGCGTGTTGGCAAGCAGGCTGCTGCATAGCAGCATAGCGAGGAAAACCAGGCCGGGCACAAGTTGTAAGCTGATCCGTCCCACGGCGGTGAAGTAGACAGCGCCTTTGGCGTAGCCGGTGAACAGGAAGAGAATCAGAAACAGGGCAAGTGCAGAGCTCAGCGCGGCGAGTATCCCCTGGCAGTGACGAGCTTTGCCACCTGCGCTGATCAGGCCCAGCGGCAGGGCCGCGATAAACAGGTAGGCAAACAGGTGCCAATTTCCATGCACCCAGAAAACGCTGCCTATTCCAGCCAACGCCCCCGGACGATAGTGCAGGTTCAGTCTGTTCAATGAGTGGCCGGCTACGGCCAGATCCGGCGGGAAGAACGCCAACACGCCAACGGCCGCCAGCAGCAGGCAACATAGCAACAACAGGGCCTTGCGCCCGGGAACCAGAACCACGACAAGGGCGGGGATGAACGTCAGCAACCAGTAAAAGCCTTCGTTCTTGATCAGCGGGCAGCACAGTGCAAAGAACACCGCCATTCCGGCCTGCCAGTTCTGCCGCTGCACCGACCAGTTGTGGAAGGCCATGAGCGCAGCGCAGTAACAGGCGCCAAGGAAGAGGTCGGCATAGCCTGCCAACGCAACATGGGTGTTTACCAGAGGCATGGACAGGAGGAAGTAGCAGAATACTGTTGCCACAACCATCCCCGCCCCGGATGCGCGTGCCTGGCCGAAGAAAGCAGCGCCAAGACCGATGAGACACAGTAGCCAGGGCAGGTTCATCAGGCTCTCATCCCACTGCCCTTTGGCAGAGTTCATCCATACCTGAAGCAGCGGCGTGGTAATCGGGTAATCGGGATGATTGTCTGTGTAGACGCCTTCACCGGCTAGCTCCAGCCACTGGCTGTTCTCAACAAAAGGCACAATGCGGCCGGCCTCAAACCACACGCGTGCCTTGGTTGCCCAATGCATGGTGGCGTCCCAGGGGAACAGGGGACGTAACATCAGCTCCAGCCCAAGCGTTGCCAGCCTGACCGCAATCAATGTGCCGAGGAAGGCGACAAGCATCTTGTGAGACGGCGGCAGGGTGGGCCATAGCGCTTGTGGCAAGCTTGGGTTGGCGGTGTGTGATTGCCAGAAATAGCGGACCAACAGCGCGAACAGAATCAGGCCGCAGGCGAAAGAGGCGGTCGTCCCGAAACCGAGCGGCAGCCCCAGAGCGTCCACCAGACGCATCAGCATGGGAACCACCAACAAACCTGCGAGTATGCCGTTGCCCCATACCAGTGCCCTGCGGCCCGGCGTTCCGGGCGGAATACACAGGCCCAGCCACAGCCCACCCAGTAACGCGGGGATAGCAAGGGCCACCAGAATAAGAAACCATTCCATTATTTCACCCGGTACAGACTGCCCACGTGCCTGGAAAGCACGGGCTCAACCTGCAAGGCTGTGCCGCTGCGCGAGCGAAGCACCCCGGTTTGCGCATCGAAATGCATGCCGGCAGGCTCGACAACGACGATATAGTCTCCGTCATGAACGTACTTCTGCGGCGGCAGTTCCGGCCCTTTACGTTCCCAGTAGACGTTCAATGGATAGAGATAATACGCACCGCGCATCCCCAGGTAGTCGTCAGCCGAGCTCACAAATATCTGTGCATCTGGCGATGCAATTTCTTTTTTTACCCGGGTCATGAAAGCGACAATATCGCCGTCTATTCCCGCCTCCAGTTTTTCGTCGCTGTCCTTTCCGGAAAAGGTGTCGTAAGTCAGCGCGAGTTGATGGAACAATTGTTTTTGCCAGATGAAATCAAGCCCTATCCAGCAGGCCAGAAACATCAGGGACACTGCCCGCCAGTCAAACCGCTGCCGGGTCCACGGTAACACCAGGATGACCAGGTAAGCCGCGATGCTCAGAGCGAGAGCCGCGGCGAACACCGGTACGGGGTAGAAAGTAGTGGCCGTCGGCCCCAGTCCCCGGTGCGTGTTGATAGCAGCGTGATGCCACGGTGTCAGGCTCGTCCAGCCAGCGTAAATTGACTGAAGCTGGGCGGAAAGCGATGCCGGTCGCAAGGAAACGTCGCTGAAGGTAACAGTGGCGCCAGCCTGTCCCGTTACCATGATGCCCAGGGATGTCAGCGTACCGGACCAGGCTTGCAGTCCTCTGGTGTCAAGCCACAGAGGCGTCCCGGCCTTCGTAGGCAGTGTGTGCACATGGACATGCGCCCTGGTCTCTGCTGTCCGCCACAGCAGCAGCACCGACGACTCTCCCGGTGGCGGAGTCACATCCAGATGCAGGTAGGGAAAGGCGCTTGCCGGAGCGCGGGATATCGGCAGCGCAATAACGCCCTGACCAGAGGCGTTTAGCCGAAGATGCAGTTGCCCGTCGCTATGCCTGCCACTGCCACTCTCTACCCGCGCAGTAGCGGCGTTCCAGCTGACGCCTGGGAATGCGTCGGCACCGTCGCGTACCTCCTGGCTCAGGTAGATGCCTGCCAGCAATGCGAGCAGGCCTGTCAGCATGGAGATGCCGGTCAGTTTCAGCATGTAGCGGGATTTTTCATGTCAGTGTGTCAGGCAAGATATAATATCAGAGTACGAACCGACTATGTTCTTTGCGATACAGCGGTTTGGCAGGCGGGCGGGCCACAACGTGGCAGGCCAGGAGGGGGAATTGTGGCCGGGTCGGAATGTTGTAGATGACGAATAAGCGTAAGGTGTTTTTCCTGGCCCTGGAGGCAGCCAGTCCCGATCTGCTGGCCAGGGGCATGAATGAGGGCTGGCTGCCAAACCTGGCCGCTCTCAGAGAGCGCAGCTCTCACGGTGCCATACGCTCCTTGCGCGGTGTCGGTGCAAATGCCCTTTGGCCCTCAATTTATACCGGGGTGGATCCCTCGCGGCACGGGCGCTTTTATCACAGCCAGTTGCAGGACAATGGTTACCACACGGGTGATGCAAGCCAGTTCGGGGTCACACGCAACACGATATGGGAGGAGGCATCGCGCGCGGGGCGGCGCGTAGCTGTACTGGATCTCCCCAAGGCGCCGGCGAGTGTCGAGCTTAACGGCATTCAGGTGCTGGACTGGAGCACGCATTACAGCTACGCCGCTGAATTCAGGACGGTGCCTGCGGCCCTGGCAAAGCAGCTGCCGGGTACCTATGGCGAGCCGGAGGAATGCCCCTGTCTGGACCGGCGCTACCTGACGTCTGCTCCGCCCGCTGCGGCCGAAATAATCGATCAGCTCGAGCGCACCATTATTGCCACCCAAAACCACCTGGTAGGGCAGTTGCGCACACAGTCCTGGGATTTTTGCATGGCGTCGCTGGGGGCGCTGCACTGCGCTGGTCACCAGCTCTGGCACTTGCATGACCCTTCGCACCCCTGGTTCAGGCAGGTGGAGCAGGCACAGGGTGACCCACTACTGCAGGTGTATCGAACAATAGATCATGCCTGCGGCGCAATTATTGATGAGTTGCCTGAGGACACTGCGGTAGTGATCCTGGCGGGGCCGGGTATGGGGCCAAACTACGTTCGCGTCGATCTGCTCGACGAAATACTGCTCCGGCTGGAAGGCGGCGGTGCTTCTGCTGCGAAAGGGATGAACAGGGCGCTTAAGCGGCTGTGGCGTCTGTCCCCGCAGTCGTGGCGGCAGAGGCTGTCCGGGTTGGCACACGCAATGGACGGCAGATTGCAGGCGAGCGACCGATCGCGGCGTCGTTTTTTCTCGGTGCAGACCAACGATAACGTGGGGGGTATCAGGATAAACCTGCAAGGACGAGAGCCTGATGGCCTGGTTGCCAGCGATGCGCTGGACGAGGCCTGCGATGAATTGATCGCCAGAATCCGCAGCCTTCATGTTGTAGGCAGTGGAGAGTCTCTGGTACGGGATATTTTCCGTACCAACACTGTTTACGCCGGGCAGTATCTGGCACAGCTGCCGGATATTCTCATCGAGTGGAACCAGCCCGGTGTTATTACCGCGATAACAAGTGCGCACACAGGGCTTATTCGACAGGACCGCTTGCCGGACCTGAGTGGTACGCACAATGACCGTTTATGGTGCCTGATTCACCTGCCGGGGGAGCAGGCGGGTGAGTTGGCTGCGGATGCCGGTGCGCTGGATATTGCGCCAACGCTCGCCGCACTGTGCGGTCTGGATGAACTTGATCTGCCCGGGCAGCCACTCGTCCCGCTCAGCTGACGGGTTGGTATCTGGCATCCTTCGCCAGGGCTTGACCGCTTTAAATACCGCAGCTGACTACCAGTGCAGTTGGCAGGTGAAAGAGCAGGGCAGTTGCCCCTGGTAGCGGGCACGCAGCTTTGTTGCCGGGATCGCTCGATTGAAAGCGGGGTGATACTCGTAGGGTAGCGCTTCTACCTGCAGGGCAGGGTCCAGCTCTATCACGCACAGGGACTCTCGTTCGCGCGTAGCGAGTGCAAAGCGGTTGTCAGCCTGTTGCACGAGGCTGATATCGGGGTGGAAGTGGTAGAGGATCTCTGCCGTATGCGAGCCGCGGCCAGTCAGTCTGTCGGTTATGCTGAGCGTGTCCAGCGTCATTTCCCACCTGCGGTGGTGCAGCAGTTTATTGCCTGGACGGCAGTAGCCATCGTGGGCCGCACTGACGTGCAGGCTATGGTCCAGGGTGTCCTGCTGCGACTCAACGATCGACGCCCGCCGGCCTACTTTGAACAGTCCCCATACGTCAGAGGAATTGCGCTGGTCCAGCACCAGCGTATTGTGTGCCGCTGTGCCTCGTTGTTGCAGTCTAGCGGGCATCCTTTCATAAGTGGACAGGCCTGTATCGACCACAACCCGCTGTTTCTCCAGCGACAGTTCGAAGGTGAGCGTGTCGGCGTGGCCATGGCTCGCGGCGTGGTCAGGTGCAATCCTGCCAATGTCCAGCAATGCAGTGGCCGGACCCATGGCCATTCTGGCAAAGCCGGAATCAGCCAGGTGCAGCAGACCTCGCGCGGCGGGCGGCGACGGTGCATAACCTAGCCGCACAGCGTACTGATCAATCTCTGCAGGTGTCGCGGTAACCTGCAAGGCTGCGTCGTTGAACAAGGCGATGTCACCGTCCGGATGGCACAGCGCGGTCAGCCAGGTTCTCGCATCGACCACGGCCTTGTCCAGGGCGGCAGGCACCGCTTGTTCGTAGGCCCGCAACAGGTTGACGATATCGAGCATGTCCATCAGCAGGCTGCAATGGTACATAGGGCTCAGGCCGGTATAGCCGCCGTCCTCGCCCACCAGTTCAAGGCCGTAGCGTTGTAACAGCTGCCACCCCTTGTCGCGCCAGCGAGCACTATCGCTGTCATCCAGCACGCAGGCGGCAAACAGCAGTGCCTTGCCGTTATTGAAGAGTTTGTGATCGGTTTCGTCATAAGCCAGAACCTGCATCAGGTGACGAGCCTGCAGCGCCAGGCTACCGCGAACAGCAGCGGGCAGGCTGTGGCCGGCCAGGTTCCACTTAAGCCAGTTGCTGATGCGCTGTGAGGTCATGTATTGATGCCAGCCAGGTCCCTGCAGCGGTTCGTTGTGACTGACCCAGTCAAGCATCAGTTCCTGAGCGCAGTAGGCGTTGTCGCCCCACAGCAGGTTGAATGTGTGCAACTCCATTAACCATTTCTTGCCCAGGTCGCGATTGTGCCAGTCGGCCGGCAGGTCCAGAGCTTTTTCCTCTCCCAGCATGACGAACCGATGCTCATCCAGTCGGTCGTGTGGCATTGTCGCCGGCTGTACCCAGGTAGCGGGCGCGGGGCGCGTATCCGGGATAGGGCAGCCCGCATTGATTTCAGGCTTGAGCGGGCGCTTGCGCAGCCTGGCGTAGAGTTGTACCGGTTTCAGCGGCCTGATCTGGTAGTAATATCTGATAGCGGTTTTCAGCATGCTCTGCCTGTATCGATCCCGGTTTCGCGGCGATCCTTGTTATAGCATCCGCAGTCAATGGCGGGCATTGATCAACCGGTGGTAGTGGTCCAGATAGTCATTGCATATAGCACTAACGCCGTAATGCCCCTGGATGAACTCAGCCGCTGCGCAGCCAAGATGTGAACGTCGTTTTTCATCCTCGATCAACTCCCCCACAAGTGCGCTGAAGCTCGCTGCGTGACTGGTGTCAAGCCGGAGTACAGGAGCATCTTCCTGCCAATCCTTGACCACCCCGACAGGAGTTGTTGCCACGGCCAGGCCATGGCTCATGGCCTCCACGATCGCATTGCCGAACGATTCGGATTGAGAGGGGAAGACAAATATGTCTGCAGCCCTGTAGTAGGGGTCGGGGTCAGCCTGGTAGCCAGCAAGCGTGACGGAGTCGGCAATCTCAGACTCCCTGCGCCACTGACTTATGCCCTGCCGCTCCGGGCCGTCGCCTACCAGGACGAGTTGTGCGTCGTAACGCTCGCGTATTACAGGCCAGGCGGACAGGATGTCCCATACCCCTTTGCCCTGATGCAACCGGCCCACGTAGACCAGTGTGGTCTTTTCCGGCAGGCCAAGTTGTTGCCGGAGTCGACGCTTCCCTTCCCCGGTTTCCGGTGCGGCCTGATCCTGAAGCAGATTGGGCACAACGGCAACTTGTCCTGGCCTGCAGCCCTCGCTGAGCAATTCCCTGGCTACCGCATGGGTGGGCGCAATAAACAGGTCTGCGAGGCGGTACAGTGGCCACAGGGAGGTAGTGGGACCGAAGCCCCTTATACGGGAAATGTCCCCACGTTCACCGGTAGAGCAGATCTTGATCAGTACTGGACGGCGGGCCAGCCTGGCGGCCAGTAAAGCGCCCAGAACAAAGGGCGAAAGACAATGCGCATGAACCACATCCAACTGCCATGCAACCTTCAGCCCGGCATAGAAACCCGTCACGAGGTTCAGCGGCAGTTTCAGCCACCTTGGCGATACAGTGGGGAGTCGCCAGATGGTCACCTGTTTTGTATTCTCGTGAGCTGGCAGTTCTCGCTGGTGTCGCGTAGTGATTACGCGAACTGTATTACCGCGCCGGGCCAGCTCGCTGGCCAGTAACTCCGCCTGGCGTTCAGCCCCGCCCAATTGTGGGGGGAAATGTTGTATGACAATGCCGATGCGCAGCGTTTCGCCTTCGCCGGCCGACGTAGCCGGAAGATCGGCGGGAAAGTCGTCGTTAATCATTCAGTTTGTCAGGGGGTGCATCGGATCAGTGCTCCCCGCGTTTATTTGTCCGCGAAATGTGCAGGAAGGGATGAATCAGCAATCGCATGAACACACCCGCCTGGTCCCGGGGGTTGAGGCCGTCCTCAACCGGGTATGCTTCATCCTGTACCCCGGTCTCCGGATAGGCATTGTCGTCTTTATGATGAGTGCCGAACAGCCTGTCCCAGATACTGAAAGTGAAGCCGAAGTTCTTGTCGCGATAGGGCGCTTCGCTGGCATGATGGATTCTGTGGGACTGGGGCGTAACCAGGATATAGCGCAATGGACCAAGGTTCAGACGTATGTTGCCATGATAAAACTTCGGGTAGACAGTTTCGAAAATGGCCCACAGCAAAATTACGACAGTGGCATTGCTGAACATCATCAAGGGAAGGAACCGGAGGGTGGCGGAGATCATGCGGTCAACCGGGTGCACCCGGGCGTCGGTGAACAGATTGAGATTTCTCTGTGAATGATGCACCGCATGGAAGCGCCAGAACAGCGGTACCTTGTGGCGTATGAGATGGCTGAGCCACCGGGTGAAGTCGGTGAGCAGCGCTGCCGCAATGAAGCGCAAAGCCGGATGCCAGTCACTGACTGCCTCAATTGTGAGGAACTGGAAGTACTGCTGATACAGCGTATGGAGCAGCGCCACATACCAACTGAGAAACAGGATGCGAAACAGCATGCTGCCTGGATACCACAGCGCATCCTGCCAGAAACTCGCCGAGAAAAAGGCCTGGTCGCGCACCGGTACGCGACGCTCAAGCAGGTAAACCACCGACAGCAGGCAAAAATAGGCAAGCGGGCTGTAAACGGCTTTCTCTGCGGTTACGTGGTGTTTCAGCGGCCCCAGCAAGCCGTCCAGCAGCGGAAGGACATGCTGTGAGCCAAACGCCATTACGATGGCGACAGCGCCGGCTGCCAGCCAGGCAGCCAGCAGCAGATGGCCCGGCCATGCGCTGGAGGAGAGGGTTTCTGTTCTCAGTTCGTCTTGCACTGGTTCGGGTCCGCCTGGTTTTCGCCGCCATTGTCGAATGGGCCAACTAACCTTGCTCGATTATCTGATTAATCCTGCACGGGCACAATTGCAGAGTCTGTTTCTTTGCTGGCAGATGCTGTCTGTCGCACGGGTCGGTTCTGCCTATCAACCCCGAGGCTGCGCACTCGATAGATTCAAAAACCACGTCTTTATCTCCCAACTGGTGTGGCGAAAACACAGCAGGAAACCAGGCCAGAATTCTCATGCTTAAGGTTGCGAGTAATTTTTGCGTCAGACGCCAAGCAGCGCCCCTCGTTTCCGATAGGAAGTTGATGACATAGCTTGGCTTTCTTGCAGATCCGGGCTCCGGGATTCGGAACCAGGGAAGGAATGGGGGCGCCCCTGCGACAGGGCACCCCGGAACCGCTTAGTAGATATCCTTGCGGGTGTTGTACACGTTGAACTTACCGGTTGGGGTCACCAGGCGCGGGTCCTTGATAACGTGCTTCAGCTTGCGGGTCTTGTCGTCAACAATCACAATCGCTGATTCCTGCTCCATGCCGTTCCACACGGAGAACCAGACCTCGTCGCCTGCGGCGTTGTACTCGGGCTGCACCACACGCGCGGGGCCTTCCTTGATACCTGCCCACTCGGCGATTGGCAGTACTTCGTAGCCGGCTTCAAGGTCATCCACGTTGTACACAGCCACCGACTGACTCACGCTTTCCTGTGGGTGCAGGGTGTTGTCTACCCAGAGATTGCGCGACTTGGGGTGTGTTTTCACAAACAGTGAACCGCCGCCCTGCGCCTTCAGTGTACGCACCACTTTCCAGGCGTTTTTCGGGTGTTTCTTCGGGTCTGTGCCGATAAACGTCATATTCTCGTTACCCAGCGCCGAGGTAATCCAGACCGGCCCGAACTTGGGGTCGACGATGTTGGCGCCGCGTCCCGGGTGGGGGATTTTCTCTGCATCGACCAGAGCTGTGATTTTCCGTTCCTTGGAGTCGACCACAGCAATCTTGTTGGACTGGTTGGCCGCAGTCAGGAAGTAGCGATGGCTTGCATCCCAGCCACCGTCGTGCAGGAATCGGGCTGCTTCCAGAGTTGTCACCGAAAGCGCATCGATGTTGCTGTAGTCAACCAGCAGGATCTTGCCGGTTTCCTTCACGTTGACGATGAACTCGGGGTGTTCATGCGAAGCGACAATCGCAGCGACCCTGGGTTCGGGGTGGTATTCCTGCGTTCCCACTGTCATGCCCCGGGTGGAGACGATTTTGGTGGGTTTCAGGTCAGAGCCGTTCATCAGCACGTACTGCGGAGGCCAGTAGGCACCGGCAATCGCAATCTTGTCCTCATAGCCCTCGAATTTCGATGTTTCCACCGATCTGGCTTCCAGGCCTATTTTTACCGATGCCACACGCTGCGGGGGATTCATGAACATATCGATCATGTCGATCTTCGCGTCACGCCCGATGGTGTAGACATAGCGGCCGGAGTGCGAGGCGCGGGATATATGCACTGCGTAGCCTGTCTTGATGATATTGATGATTTTCTTGCTGTCGCCATCGATCAACGCAATCTCTCCGGAGTCACGCAGGGTGACGGAGAATATGTTGTCGATGTCGTAGTCGTGCTGCGGCTTTTTGGGGCGGTCAGATTCCGGTACCAGCACCTCCCAGGTATCCATCATCTCAGCCATACCCCATTCGGGGGGCGAGGGCGGTTCATGCTGCAGGAAGCGAGCCATGAGGTCCACTTCCTCCGGCGAGAAATCACCGGAAGTGCCCCAGTTGGGCATGCCCGCAGGTGAGCCGTAGTTGATCAGCGCCTTGAGGAACTCAGTGCCGCGCTCCTGGGTGATATCCGGAGTCAGTGGTTTGCCGGTGGCTCCTTTGCGCAATACACCGTGACAACCAGCACAACGTTCGAAGTACAGCTTTGTCGCCGTTTCGTACTCTGCCTGCGTCATGTCAGGTGCTCCGGGTGAGATCACCCGCTTCATGTCGCCTGCCGGGACCGGGGCTCCTTTGTAGGCCATCTCGCCCGGGGTGACACCCGGGTGGTCAGTGGTGTCCTGCGCTATAGCGGCAGCCGCAGCGAGGCCAAGAGTCATTGAGACCAGGCCTGCTCCCGCGCGTCGCTTCCAGGTTGGTGTTTTGCTTTTCATAGTCATTATCCCTCTTTGCACTTGCGACCATTCGCAATCTTATAGATGCATAATATATACATCTTTAAATTTATTACATGACCAGCGTCAATTTTTACCGCCATAGCCACCCGCATCGGTGGCAATCACGGCGTCAGCGGAGACGAACCTGCGTTCGCGTCTTTTCCGTTTGCGCACCACGGGAGGGCAACGGTGGTCATCCCAGTACGTTACCTGGCACTCAAGGCAGTAGTGGCACTCATTGTCGATAATTTCGCCGGTCGGTTTGATCGCGCCAATCTGGCAGTCGTGGGCGCAGGTCTGGCAGGGGTGGCCGCACTCAACCCGTCGCCGCAGCCAATCAAAAACCTTGAAGCGAGTGACGAAGCTCAGTGCAGCGCCCAATGGGCACAGGTATTTGCAGTAAAACTTGCTGTTGAATACCGTGATCACCAGTAACAGCAAAGCATAGAACACGTAGGCTGGAGGGCGATCGAATTGCATGACGAAGACGGTTTTGAAGGGCTCTACCTCGGCGAGCCGCGCCGCATTGGCCATGGAGTCCAGGGCCAGGCCGCAGATAGCGATCAGCAGCAGGTACTTGATAGCCCACAGCCTTTCATGCACGGCGTGGGGGATCTGCCAGCCCTCGAAGCCGCTGGCGCGTGACAATTTGGACAACAGTTCCTGGGCTGCACCAAAGGGGCATAGCCAGCCGCAGTATACGCCTCTGCCCCAGAGCAGGATGCTAAGCGCGACAAAGCCCCAAAGCAGGAATACGACCGGGTCCAGCAGCAGGCTGTCCCAGGAAAAACCACCGGCGAGATTGCGAGCGAACCCCAGCAGATTCACAACGGATAGCTGCGCATGGCATATCCAGCCGATATAGATGACGGTGAACAGCATCCAGGCAATGCGAAAGCGCTGAAAAAACAGCTTGTGCTTGACCAGCCAGTCCTGCAGGAACAATACCAAAAGCAGTATGGTCAGGGCTGCCGCGAGCACGGCGACCTTGACCCTGTGCTGCTGCCAGCTCCAGTGCCAGACAGGCTCTGCTTCAGGGACGGTTGCAGTGTTCGTGGGGGCCGTATGTTGTTGCACCTGTTGCGCAGCCGCCTGTTCTGTCCAGGCGGTGAGCACCCGCTCGGCAGCCAGGGTGACGGTGCGCGTTATCACCATGGCCGTAATGGTCGCGCCGCTCAGTCCATCTATACCGACATAGCCCGCCCGATCGCTGGCGCCCACCCGAATGCGGTCTGTCGCCTGCTTGCCGGCAAGCTGATCTACGAATGCCCTGAGGTGTTGATCGGTAATGCCGACAACCAGTATAGGCTCCTGATGCGATAGCAGGTCAACGCCCACAAACTGTCCCTGGGTTGTGATCCCCACCAACAGATTGACCGGCGAACCTGAGTAGGCGGGGATTCTGACAAAGTCATCTGTCTGGAAGACCAGTACCGGCGGACCCTGTGCGCCTGCAACGCGGTAAAGCCCCGGCACGCCATTGACCGGGCTGACCGCTGTTGCAGACGGTATCACCCGCTGCGCCTCGGTCAGCGAAACCGCCAGTGACAGGCCCGGCGTCAGCAGCAGGCACGATGCCAGCCACAGCAGGATTGTTGGCATTGCCGGAATATCGCGCACACGCTCACCTGTTGTTCAAGGAGGTGTCAGCATAGACAAGGATTTATAAGATGCAAATGATCTGCATCATTTTATTATTGTGCTGCTTGCTGTCTACTGCGCCTATGAATCTGCTCGGTGTTGTGTTGTTGCTCGCGGTGGTTGATGTCGTCGCTGCAGAAAGCGATCTGGTAAACGAACGCGTTCCCGTCTCGGCTGCCGCCATGGAGTCACACTGGGGCGTAAACTGTGCGGCCACCGTGCGCGCTCTGGGCAACGCTAGTGCGCAGCGAGCAGGGCAAGAGCATGACGCCCTCGGGCAGGCCCTCGCCAAATGCCGATACATTCACCAGCCGCCGGGCGATGGCAATAGCAATGCCTGTCCGGACTACGCCGCGTTGCACGCTGCCTGGAAGCAGGCCGATGCCGCAGCATTAACTGCCGAGCTTGCACGTAGTGGGCTTTGCCATTCAACACTGGAATAACAATGACCTGTAAGCAATGCATACCCTTTACTTCGCGTGCGCTGCCCTGGCTCGCTCCGGCCGTGCTGATGTTGGTGTCGCTGGAAACGCCAGGCGAGCCTCTGGCGCCACCTGTGCTGGAAGAGGTAGTGGTCACCGCGAGCCGCGTTGAAGAGCGTCTGCTGGACAGCAGTGCCAGCCTGACCGTGCTGACGTCCGACGAGCTATCGAGAATGATGGCAAGCGGCGTGGCGGACTTCCTGCGCGACGTGCCCGGTTTGCAGGTATCCGATTCAGGCCAGGCCGGGCTCAAGCGAATTCGTATTCGCGGCGAGGACTCCCGGCGCAGTGCGATTCTGGTAGACAGCCAGGAACTGTCGGACCACAGTGAAGTGGGCACGCCGCTGACGATACACCCGGATATGATCGGTCGAATCGAGGTGCTGCGTGGTTCTGGCTCGGTTCTCTACGGGTCCAAGGCGTTAAGTGGCGTAACCAATTTAATGACGCTCAAGGGGGGTACCGCACCCCTCCAGGCCACCGTGAAAGGCGGCTACGACGGCAGCACGGGTGGCGACAGTTTTTTCGCCAGTGTGCACGGCAATCTTGATGGTTGGAGTTATCGGCTGGCCGGCGCAGAGAGCGATCACGGCCTGCGCGATACGCCTGATGGCCCAATCGAGAACACCGCCTTTGAAAACAAGGGTTACTATGGCTTTCTCGAAAAAACGGTGGGTAATCATACTCTTGGCCTGACCTGGGATCGCTATGAGTCCAGCTCTGATATCTTTGTCGAGGAATCCGTTCGCACGACCTTTCCTATTCTCGATCTGGCCCTGAGCACCCCACAGCGTGATCGCGAGCGCTTCGCCCTGGACTACAGCTGGGAACCTGCCGCTTATTCCCTGGACAGGGTGACTGTTTCGGGTTTTACGCAGGACAGCCTGCGCAACTTCCTCACCGACACCGCGACGGTGTTTTTCCAGCGTGAAATCGACACGCGCAGCACGCTGCGCAGCGATGGCCTGCTGGTGCAGGCCGATTGGCTGCCCCTGGGTAATCACAGCCTGGTAAGTGGCTTACAATACAGCGATGATGCCGTTCGCCAGGCGCGCCAGGTGGATACGCTTTCCTTCACACCGTTTGCGATAACTGGAACCGAACGTATCCGGGACGAAGCCAGCATCCGCACGCTGGCCTTGTTCCTGCAGGACCGTTGGAGTGTCAGTGACCGGCTGACGGCGACTGTCGGAGCGCGCTATTACCAGATAGAGGGTGAACTGGACGATACCAACCG
>Ga0070726_10001391_pt1 | contig 24520 bp, 22 predicted proteins | sample tdAd471_FD_67275 | JGI IMG/M metagenome (GOLD analysis project Ga0070726, IMG submission 67275) | Marine sediment microbial communities from the Atlantic coast under amendment with organic carbon and nitrate - tdAd47.1 | ecosystem: Environmental > Aquatic > Marine > Coastal > Sediment | place...
GGTTACCTGTTCCACTGTGCCCCGGACTCGCACTTGGCGGCGCAGGCTCTTCCAGTGGAAACCCAGCGCAGCCTTGGCCGTTTTGGCAAGCTGCTGGCCCTTGGCGCTTTCTAGATTGGTAAAGAACACAAAGCCAGCCGGTGTCACTTCCTTCAGCAGTACGATGCGTACATCCGGCATGCCGGAAGCATCCACAGTGGCAAGTGACATCGCATTGGAATCGTTCAGCTCCTTTTCACGCGCTTCGGCCATCCAAGCCTGAAACAAGGCAATCGGGTCCTGCGTATCAGGGATCAGGGGCTTTCCTGTCGGGTCCGTCGCATACTCTGCGGCGCTGGGGCTGGGCGGTATAACAGATGAACTCATCCGGATGGTCTCCTGCTTGCAAACACGGCGTACCTATCAGGCCTGTTTGGCCCCTGACATACGTGCCTCTCCTGACCCCGTCCACACCTTCCGGCTGGCAGACTTATCGCTTCCCCGCTAAGAATGAGGAAATCACCCTCGATATGACTTGTGATGGGGATATGGAGTTCGAAATGAAATACCTGACAGTGCTGGCATTCGTTGCCGCAATGAGTGCAATACCAGCTGTAGCTCAAGAAATTTCAGACACGACGAGCAAAATTGTAGATTGCAGAGAAATCGAGGCCACAGAAGCTCGCCTTGCCTGTTATGATAAGGCAACCGTCGCGCTGGAAAAGCAGGTAGAAGCTGTAAAAGCCGCGGAAGCCGCCCTTGCTGCAGATCCAGAACGCGCCTTGCCGCAATGGGCACGCATTGATCCAAGCGCAGACAAAAAGCAGGTAAAGCGCGAGAAGAAAAAGAAAAAGGAAGACAAGCGCGACGAAGAAATGGAAGTCACTGTCGTGAAAGTCTTCCAGAACAATGCCGGCCGCTATTTCATACGACTAGATAATGGCCAGCTTTGGAGCCAGGTCGTTATCGAGCGCATTGACCAACCCGATAACCTGCCCGCCAAAGGCCGCATATGGAAATCCTTCTATGGGTCTCCATGGTTTGAATTCGAAGACAAGTCCTATCAGGACTTCAAGATCAAGCGCGTCAAATAAGCCTTTGTAACGATTTGACATCGGCACGGGAAAGTCAGGGCTGTTCAAAGCGCGGCATTTGCGCTTGAAGGCATGTCATGTCTCATAACACGATCGGTCATCTCTTCCGCGTCACCACTTGGGGTGAAAGTCATGGGCCCGCGCTTGGCTGTATCGTTGACGGCTGCCCTCCGGGCTTGCCACTCGACGCGGCCTTCATTCAGCAATACCTGGACAAGCGCCGCCCCGGCACATCCCGCTTTGTCACGCAGAGGCAGGAACCCGATCAGGTGAAAATCCTGTCCGGGGTATTCGAGGATGACCGTACGGATGGGCCTGTCACAACCGGCACGCCCATCTCGCTTCTGATCGAAAACACTGATCAGCGCTCCAAGGATTATCGCGAAATCCGCGACCGGTATCGCCCCGGCCATGCCGATTATACCTATGACCAGAAATATGGTGTCCGCGACTATCGCGGCGGCGGACGTTCCTCTGCGCGGGAAACGGCTGCTCGCGTAGCGGCGGGCGCCGTGGCTCGCAGGGTTGTTGGTAAAGACATCCAGATCCGCGGCGCCGTCGTTCAGATCGGCCCCCACGCTGTTGACCGCACGCGCCTTGACTGGAGCACAACGGAATCAAACCCCTTCTGGTGCCCGGACCCGGACATGGTGCCTGTCTGGGAAGACTTTCTGGATACAACCCGCAAGGCAGGCAGCTCTACCGGCGCTATTGTCGAGATCCAGGCGAGCGGGCTTCCGGCAGGCTGGGGCGCACCTATCTACGGAAAGCTGGATTCGGAACTTGCCGGTGCCATGATGGGAATCAATGCCGCAAAAGGCGTGGAAATTGGCGCAGGCTTTGCCGCCGCGGCCATGTCTGGCGAGGAAAATGCAGACCGGATGCGCATGGGTGAAGACGGCAAACCCGTCTTTGGAGCCAATAATAATGGCGGTGTCGCAGGCGGCCTGTCGACCGGCCAGCCGCTGGTCGTGCGGGTGGCCATCAAGCCGACTTCTTCAATTCTCACACCAGTTCAAAGCATTACCCGCGACGGGGAAGAAGTGGACGTCCGCACGATTGGGCGGCATGATCCCTGTGTGGGCATTCGCGCGGTGCCTGTGGCGGAAGCCATGATGGCGTGCGTGCTGGCGGATGCGAAGCTAAGGCACAGGGGGCAAACCGGCCGATGAGCAAGACTGTGGGTGTCACAGTATCTTCACATACCTGCTATCGGCAACTCAGACCGAACCTGCTAACGGGGTTCGGAATTGAAGGAATAGCGGGTGACTGGCATGGGTGGCGTTGAAATTTTCGGGGTCATAGGCTTCGCACTGGCGTCTTACGCCGTCGTCGCAAATGACTCGATCCAGACCCTCGGGACTTTTCTGTCATCAAACTCCAAGCGCCCCTGGTGGATGCTCTGGCTGTTTGCCAGTGCCATTCTGCTGGTTGTTGTCTTCTATGGTTATTTCCACGGTCAGGGCGATGTCGCCTATGACCGCCTGGACAAGCTGTCTATTCTGCCTGGCGAGGGTGATCGCAGCGGCCCGCTGATGCCAAACATCCAGTGGTGGCATGCCCTGCCCCCTCTGGTTCTGCTAGTGCTAACCCGCTTCGGCATTCCGGTTTCGACCACTTTCCTCGTACTTACCCTGTTTGCCCTGTCCGGCGGCTCAGCCAGTGACGGCATCCTTGAAAAGATGATCATCAAGTCCGCGATGGGCTATGTGGTCGCCTTCGGATGCGGCATCGCGTTGTGGGTTATCATCTCCCGCACATTCGAGCGCTGGGTCTATCATACGCGGGATGAAATGCCTTGGCCGTACTGGGTGACCTTCCAGTGGCTGACGACGACCTTTCTGTGGTCGCAATGGCTGATGCAGGATCTGGCGAACATCTTTGTTTACCTGCCGCGTGAAGTCACCATCGTGAACGGTGAAACCCATGTCAGCTTTGCCCTCGGCTATGTGATCTTCGGCGCCATCCTTCTGGTCGCCATCCAAGCCTATATCTTCGCCACCAAGGGCGGCCAGATCCAGCGCATCGTTGAGCGCAAGATCAATACCGTGGACGTGCGCGCCGCCACGATTGTGGACCTGATTTACGGGATTATTCTGTTTATCTTCAAGGAAGTCAGCAATGTGCCTATGAGCACGACTTGGGTATTCCTGGGCCTGCTGGCCGGCCGCGAACTGGCGATTTCGTATGTAGCGCATCTGCGCGAAAAGAATGAGGCCGTGAAAGACGTTCTCGGCGATGCCGGACGTGCCTTCCTCGGCCTCATTATTTCGATAATCCTAGCCTTCGCCATGCCGCTGCTCGGCACAGGGAAACTACCCAGTTTCTAGACTTACGCAGCTTATGCGAAAATGTTGACGATCGGGTCGAGCGCGATTGAAAGGCTCACACCGACGACGCCAGCCAAAACCAACATGGTTCCCCGCAACACACTGAGCATCGCCTCATTGTTGGTGATATCCCTGTGCGCCAGCCAGGAAACATGATTATCATTGTGATCTAGGACAGCCATGATAGCCTCCTTCCTTTCCTGGGTGAAAATTACTGTCATACGACTGTAACCTAACTGTCATATTACTGTCATGTTCCGCGCTTGCAAATCAATTTTTTTTCATCGGGGCTTAACCCTGATGGTGCGGATCTCTCAAATCCCTGAAAAATAAGGATTTATACCTATTTCCGAAAGGTGCTGACTTTTGTGAGGAATGCCAGCGCCTGTCTTTCAGGCACGAGACCGACAGTTTCGCACGCCTTTGGGGCGTCCCAAGAGAGGTATTCCGGATAATACGGTTCATGGAAGCCGTGCGGGAAGTATTCCAGCAAGCCATCCATCTCCGGATAATCTCCAAACTGGACGCTATCAGCCAGGATGAAGAGCCCGCCAGGCTTCAGAATGCGCGCCACTTGCGCCAGAACCTTCGGCCGCACATCCGCCGGCAATTCGTGAAACAGGAAGATCGACACCACCATGTCGAGACTATCGTCTTCCAAAGGCATCGCCTCAGCGGCCTCATGCAGGATATCCACATGCGGCCAGCGGTTCAGCCGCTCCCGCGCCGCCTCTGTGTAGCTCGGCGACAAGTCGAGACCCGACGCCCTGAGACGCGGATAAACCTGCATGACCTGCGACAGGAACCGGCCATTGCCGCACGCCATATCCAGCAAGCTGACACCGCGCTGGTCCCTGCCCTTCAGTTCCCGCGAAATCTCCGCCAGTGCCGCGCGCCGCATCGCATCGGCAGTTCCTGTGAACAGCGCCTCAACCTGAGTGTCATAGAGGTCGGCGCTATCTTCGGTGAACCAACCGCCGGACTGGTAGTGGAAGTTCTGGAGGTAATAATCGGGATAGCGATTATGGCCGTCCGTCACCTGCCGGCGAATTTCGGTGCCATCACGCACCACACGGCGGCGGTCAACCTCACTGGAATCTTCCCGGAAGGCACGGGCTGATTGCAAGGCATTGGGAAGATCCTTCAGGCGCACGTCTTTCGGCGCGGGATACAGCCCTTTCTCCACATTCAGCCGATCCTGCAGGAATAATTGGAAATAGGCCCGGCGCAACGCCGCCATGTCCGGCGTGCCTCGGCTTGGCTCAAAAGCCGGCTCGCCAGGGCGGCTCAGTCCGCCAGTCTGCTGACGTACTGCCCGCATCTGCGCGCCATACCAAGCAGAGCGCAGCCCCTGCGCAGCGGCATATCGCGCGCGTCCGGCCGTTCTTGTTGCAAGATCAAACAGGCTCATGTCCCTGAATATGTGGCTCGGCGAGGCCTGCGTCCAGCCTTCAGGTCTCGTTCACCTTGGCTCTGTCACATTGCATAAGAGAGACTCGCGGCAATACGACCGCGGCAAGGAGTAATGCGATGAAGAAACATTCGCTGGTGATTGGCGCGCTTGGGTTGTTAACCCTCGCCATACCTGCAACAGCAGCGGCGCAAGGTGCCTACGGGTATGGCTATAACGCCCCCGTCCGCAACACGGCCTGCGAGCAACAGCGCAAGGATGACAAGGTCGCCGGCACGGTGATCGGGGTCATTGGCGGCGCTCTGATTGGCGGGGCCATCGGCAACAATATTGAAGACGGTGACAAGCATTGGCATCGCGGACGCCATGGGTATCGGGGACATAGAGGTCATCGCGGCTATTATCATGGCAATGGCAATTCTGATGAGGTCGCCACAGGCGCCATTCTCGGCGCAGTGATTGGCGGCATTGCCGGAAACTCCATGGCTGGCAGCACCAGCAGGCCATGCGCTGTAGCCACCCCCTACAACTATCAAACAGGCGGCTACTCCCAAGGCGCGATCCCCCGCACGACGGATGGCCTTTATGGCGGTCCGGAGAGCGCAAGCAGCTATCCTGCCTATCCGAACACCCCGCCGCCGAGCCGCACCTATCCGGCCTCAACCCGGCCAGGCCCCGCCTATCCGTCCTATCCTCAGCCGCAGGCAGATGCCCGCCAGTGCCGGACAATCGAACGGGAAACCCGGCTGCCGGATGGGCGTGTCATCCGTGATCCGGTCACCACCTGTCGTGACCCCTATGACGGCACCTGGGTGATCGAAGACGGATCAGCGGGATATGATGACTATGGCTATTGAGCGCCAGGCGCTCTGACTGCATGGAACAAACGTTCGGCATTGCCGTCGCCACCTGAAATCGGGCTGGCCGTCCACCCCTGGATAGGCCAGCCTTTTTCTTTCATCCAATCGGCAAAGGTCTGGGCCGCCTGATCCGCGGCATTGGTGTCCGTTACCAGACCGCCCTTGCCGATATTCTCCCGGCCGACCTGAAATTGCGGTTTGAAAAGGCCAACAAACTCTGCTTCCGGCGCGGCGAGTGACAAGGGCACCTCCAGCAGTTTCTCCAGCGAGATAAAACTCGCATCGCACACCAGAAGTGAAGGAGCACTGCCCAGCATCTCAGATGTCAGTGTCCGGGCGTCCTGCGCTTCAAGGCTTGTGACACGGGCATCTCCGGCCAGGGACGGATGAAACTGATCGCGCCCGACATCCACCGCAACGACATGCCGCGCCCCACGCCGCAACAGCACATCCGTAAAGCCTCCGGTCGATGCGCCAATATCGAGACAAAGCCTCCCGGACGGGTCTACGCTGAACACATCCAGCCCGTGCGCCAGCTTCAAACCACCCCGCGACACGTAGGGGTGGGCCGCAGATGCCTCGATCCGCTCCTCACCTGAGAGCATTTGCGACGGCTTGGCCACTGGCAGTCCATTGGCGGTAACACGACCCGCCTCAATAGCGGCGCGCGCGCTTGCCCGGCTTTCAAAAAAGCCCAGACTAACGAGGATTTTATCCGCTCGGTCCTTCACCCTTTGGAGCCTTCCTGCAACATTCGCGTTATGCCCTATATCAGAGGCAAGCAAACAGGAGACTCTTTTATGATCACCCGTACAGCGATTGCGACCGCCGCACTTGTGCTGGCAGCCGCCTGCGGACAGGAAAGCGCCGAGCCGCAGGAAATTCCAGAAACAGGGGCCCCTCTGCCCTCTCCCTCGGAACTGCCCGGACCGGATGACGGCGTCTACCCCTCCATGATGCGCGCAACAGCCTCAATCATTGGCGCAGAAGGCACAGAGATCGGCACCGCCAACTTCCTGGACGGTCCGAACGGAGAATTGATCCGCGTCGAACTCTCAGAAGGCGCGCTTGAGCCCGGCTGGCATGGCATCCACCTGCACGCCGTAGGTACCTGCGAAGACGTTGGTGCGTTCAAGGAATCCGGTGGGCACCAGGGAAAGCATGATGGCGGCCACGGCCTGCTGAACCCCAAAGGTCCTGAAGCGGGCGACCTGCCGAATATCTGGGTCGCAGCAGATGGCGCGGCCGGGTACGAAACGTTCACACGCCTTACAGGCCTTGACGCCCTGCTGGATGATGATGGCGCGGCCATTATCATTCACGAAAGCGAAGACGACCACATGACCCAGCCCATTGGTGGCGCGGGTGCCCGCGTCGCGTGCGGCGTCATCAAATAGGGCCATCCCGTCCACACTATAATAAAAGCTGCAGTCGGCCACGTTTTGCGACGTGGCCGGTTTCATATGTACTTGCGAAAATCATCGGCGCGATACAGGCTGGCGCCACAGAAAAATACGGGAGGGTTCCGACTATGACGAGATTGACACGGCGCGTCGCGCTATTGGGTGGCGCAGCCATCACAACACTTGCAGCCTGCGGGCAGAAAACAGGCTCAGCGCTGCCCCCACCAACAGGGCCGGCAGCCGCCAAGGCTATGCCGCCGGAAGGCTGGGAAAGCGGCCTGACCATTGCGCAGCGCATTGCCACCGGGGACACCACCTCTCTGGAAGAAGTGAATGCTGCCATTACCCGCGCCGAAGCCGTAAATGGTCAAATCAACGCCATCGCGACAGAAAGCTTCAATCAGGCCCGCATTGATGCAGGTGATCTGGTGCCAGGCCCATTCAGCGGCGTGCCAACCTTCATCAAGGACCTGATGAACTGGAAAGGCACGCAAACCCTGATGGGAAGCCGCGCCTTTATTGGCTATATTCCGCAAGAAGACGCACCATTCGCCGCCGCTTGGCGCAAGGCGGGTGTGGTGTCGCTCGGCAAATCCACAAGCCCTGAAGATGGCCTCATCTCTACTACGGAACCTCTGGTCACAGGGCCTACCCGCAACCCGTGGGATCTCTCACGCATGACCGGCGGGTCCTCCGGTGGCGCAGCCGCGCTGGTTGCCGCACGCGTCGTTCCATTTGCCCATGCCAGCGATGGTGGCGGTTCCATCCGTATCCCGGCTTCCACATGCGGCATCTTCGGCCTGAAGCCCTCGCGCGGCCGCCTGCAAGCCGGCCGCAATGGCCCAACTCCGCCCGTGGACATCTCGGTGAACCACGCTGTGACCATTTCTGTTCAGGATTCCATTGAACTATTCCGCGTCGCTGAAACCAATGATGGCACCTATGCGCCGCTGGGAGAGATCCGCTCCATTCGCCGCCCGCTCAAGATCGGGTTTGCGCCAGATACGATCAGCGGCAAAACCGTTGCCCCGGAAACCACAGCTGAACTTGAGAAAACAGCGCAGCTTTGCCGCGACCTTGGCCATGAGGTCAGAGATTTCAAAGTGCCCCTGAACGGCGAAGAGTTTACCGATAAATTTCTGATGTACTGGTCTGCAGGCGCAGCCGCCTTTGCGCAGCAAGCCAGCGAGTTTACCGGCAAGCCGATCAGCCCTGAAATTGTCGAGCCCTGGACGCTGGGCCTCGCCGCCCGTTTTCAGTCCCGCCAGGCGGAAATGCCGGAAATCATCAAATACCTGCAAGACTTTGAAGCTGTCTATGATGAGTGGTTCAAGGATATCGACATCCTGCTGACGCCGGTCACAGGCAGCCCCGCACGGCCGATTGGCGAGCAGGCTCCGGATGGCAATTTCAACGACGTGATGGACAGCGTGCTGAACTTCGCGGCCTTCACAGCTCCAATGAATGTTGCCGGTGCCGCCTCCATGAGTGTGCCCCTGGGCTGGTCCCCTTCCGGCCTGCCGATCGGGTCCATGTTCTCCGGCAAACGCGGAGATGACGGCCTGCTGTTCGAACTGGCCATGCAACTGGAACAGGTCCGCCCCTGGATTGGAAAAGTTCCCCCCGTTTCCGCATTCTAGGCCCTCATGACGCCCCCTGCCCCCTCTCATACACCCACCCAGATCCATCCCCTGGTCTTTGGATATGGGTTTGCCAATGACGGCACGCCCACGCCTTTGAGCTGGGAGGATGTCACATCTGGCAAACTGGCCGAGTTCCGCCGTTACTGGCTGCACTTGAACCGGCTGTCGGAGGCGGCGCAGGAATGGCTCAGCAATTCGAGCGGCGTGGATGAACTCGCCGCCGATGCCCTGCTACAGGAAGATACGCGCCCCCGGGCGGTGCGCCACGGCAAGGGCTTTCTGATCAATCTTCGCGGGATGAACCTGAATGAAGGGGAAGCCCGCGAAGACATGCTGGCCCTGCGTATGTGGGCCAGTGAAACCTCTCTCATCACCCTGCGCGCAAAGCGCATTCAGGCTGCCCGCGATGTCGAAGCCTCCATGCGAGAAGGCGATGTGCCCAATTCCACGGGCGGCCTGGTCGCGTCACTCGCCGAGGCGCTGACGAACCGGATGGAGCCTGAAATCGCGCAATTTGATGAGCAGGCTGATGAATTCGAAGACCAGCTGCTGGATGCAGATAACCGCCTCCCCCGCAGCGCTCTGTCGGAATTCCGCCGGCGTGTGCTGCAGGTGCGCCGCTATATCATGCCTCAGCGTGACGCCCTGGCCCAACTGGTACGGGAGGGCGCGCAAGCCGGTCTGTTCAGCGATTATGACATGATGTACCTGCGAGAGTCTGCTGATCGCGTGACCCGCCTGTCAGAAGAGCTGGAAACCATACGCGACCGCTCGACCGTGTTGCAGGAACAGGTGATCGAAGCACGCGGCGAGATCATGAACCAGCGCCTGTTTGTGCTCTCCATCCTGTCTGCCGTCTTCCTGCCGATCAGCTTCGTGACAGGGCTGTTTGGCGTTAATATCGGCGGCATGCCGGGCGTGCACAGCCCGACGGCCTTTGCCATCCTTGTCGGTGCGCTGGCAGCTGCGACTCTGCTGATGCTGGCCATATTCCGCTGGCGGCGTTGGATCTGAGGGTCAGTCTGCACCGCTCAGATATTAACCATCACTTTCGCATCCTTCAGAAATTCGTCCTGAAGCTTTGCATGTTCGCAATGTAGTTCTGCTAGTCGGAACATGCTGCAGCGCGAAAATTCGCGACGCGCACCCTATATGTGCTGGTACACAGGCCTTACGAAAGCGGTAAACCGTGAACAAATCTGTCAAAATTGCCATTGCGATCTTTGTTGTCCTGCTGGTCTGGTTTGCAGGGCGCAGTCTGCTGCGCGGATCGATCAGCACGCAAAAGGAATCCGTCGCCATGACGACGGAAAAGCCTGTTCCCGAAGCCGTCACCATCCAGGTCAGCTCCAGTCTCCACCCCGTTAAGGTCGAGGCCAAGGGCCGCACGGCCCCTGACAAAACTGTTACCGTCAAGGCCGGCACAACCGGCACCGTCATCTCCACCCCCGTTGCAGAAGGCACCTTCGTCAAAAAAGGCACGCTGCTCTGCGGACTGGACGTGGAATCGCGCGCGGCGCGCCTGAAAGAGGCTGAAGCCAATCGTGACGCCGCCCGCGTCGATTATGAAGCGGCAGCACAACTGGCAGAAAAAGGTCTGGGACCCAAGAATCGCGTGACGGCCACGCAGGCCAGCCTGGATGCGGCCGAGGCCGCCGTGAATGCAGCCCGTGTGGAACTCTCTAAAACCCAGATCCGCGCACCTTTTGACGGTATTTTCGAAACGCGCCTGGCCGAAGCCGGGGATTTCCTATCTCCCGGACAGGCTTGTGGCGAGCTTGTGGACATGTCTCCGGTCATCGTGGCGGTTCAGGTATCGGAAGAACATGCCGGCAAATTGACCACGGGTATGGACGCCCTGGTTCGCTTGGCTGGCGGCAATGAATATCCTGCAAAACTGCGCTATGTCTCCCGTACCGCGAATGACAGCACACGCACTTTCCGCGTTGAGGCCGCCATGGATGCAGGTGAAGCGCCCGTGCCCGCAGGGGTTACCGCCGAACTGCTCATCCCGATTGGTGAAGTCGAAGCCACCCGCATCTCTCCCGGTCTACTCACACTGTCTGATTCAGGCGAAATGGGCCTCAGATACATTCAGGCGGACAACACGGTTGGCTTTGCTCCGGTAACGATCATTGATGAAAGCCCGCAGGGTGCATGGGTAACAGGCCTGCCGGAAACAGCACAACTGATCTCTCTGGGGCAGGACTATCTGGCCGAAGGCGTGAAGGTGAAACCTGTGCCGAAAGGTGGAGCCCAGCCATGACAGGTTTGATCGATGGTGCCATTGGCCGCGCAAGGATGGTGCTCGCCATCCTTTTTTGCGCGATCATTGCCGGCACCGCCACCTATGTCGGCCTGCCGAAGGAAGCCAATCCAGACATTCCCGTTCCCTTCGTGGGCATCACCGTTCCGCTGGCCGGCGTGACGCCAGAAGATGCCGAACGCCTTCTGGTCAAACCGATTGAACAGGAAATCCAGTCGCTGGAAGGCCTGAAGACCTATTCCGGCTACGGCATGGAAGGCGCCGGACAATTGGTGCTGGAATTCGAGATTGACACCAATATCGATCAGGCGGTCCTGGACGTGAAGGACAAGGTAGACCTGGCCAAACGTTTCTTCCCGGAAGATGCCCGCGAGCCAATCATCACAGAGGTCAATGCCTCCCAATTCCCGATCATGGTGGTCAACCTGTTCGGCCAGGCGCCGGAGCGCGGCCTGAACCGGATTGCGGAAAACTTGCAGGATGCCCTGGAACGCGACCCTGGCGTGCTGGAAGCGCGCATCATCGGCAAGCGCGAAGATGTGCTTGAGATTGTCGTCGATCCGGTCAAACTCGAAACCTACAATCTGTCCTATCAGGACATCTATTCCGTCGTGTCCTCCAACAACCAACTCGTGCCTGCGGGCCAGATCGATACCGGCGAAGGCAGTTTTGCCGTCAAGGTGCCGGGCCTGATCCGCACCGCGAAGGATGCGCTGGACCTGCCGGTCAAACGGGCGCAGAATGCCACCATCACCCTGTCCGATGTGGCCGACATTCGCCGCACATACAAGGATGCCTCCGGCTTTGCCACCTTCAATGCCGAGCCTTCCCTGCAATTGCAGATCGTGAAACGCTCTGGCGCGAACATTCTCGACACGGCCAATTTTGTGCGCGATGTCGTCAAGGAGCAAAAGAAAGCCTGGCCGAGCACGGTTCAGGTTCGCATCACATCTGACGAATCCGAAATGATCGGCGATCAGCTGGGACAGCTGCAAAGCTCCATCGTTACGGCTGTTATACTCGTGATGATCATCTGTGTTGCCGCCCTTGGCTGGCGCTCTGCGCTGCTGGTCGGTATCTCGATCCCCTCCTCCTTTGTGATGGCCTTCCTGCTGCTTGGCGCGTTTGGCTATACCATCAACATGATGGTCATGTTCGGCATGGTGATCGCCGTCGGCATTCTGGTCGATGGGGCAATCGTTGTTACGGAATATGCCGACCGAAAAATGGCGGAAGGGCTGGACCGCAAGGAAGCCTATGCCATGGCCGGCAAGCGCATGTTCTGGCCGGTCATCGCCTCCACGGCCACGACACTTGCGGCTTTTGTGCCATTCCTGTTCTGGAATTCGATGCCGGGCAAGTTCATGGCATATCTGCCGATCACGCTGATCTTTGTTCTGACCGCGTCTCTCGTGATGGCGCTGATCTTCCTGCCTGTGCTTGGCTCCGTCATCGGCGCGCGTCCTGAAGGCACGGATGAGAGTCTTGCCGCACTGGCCGCAGATGCAGACCCGAAAGATGCCACAGGGTTTCTTGGCGGCTATGTCAGAACCGTTCAGGCTTTGATCGACCGCCCCCTGATGGTTACGGCGGTCGCCATTTCCGCAGTCATAGCCATTTTCATCTGGTTTGCTTCTACCCCCCACAAATCCGAACTGTTTCTGGATGTGGAACCTGAACAGGCCTTCGTCTTCGTGCAGGCACAGGGCAGCCTCTCGGCACGGGAACAGCTGGAACTGGTCAAACACGCCGAAGCGGCCATTCGCGGCATGGACGGTATTGAAGACATCTCCACCCAGACCGGCAGCGGCGGGGAATCAACTTTCTCTCCAGATGGAGCCAGCGCGCCCATTGACACAATCGGACAGCTGCTGCTGGATCTTGCCACCGCCGACGGTGTTCATGATGGGCGCAGGACGCTAGTGAAAGTGCGCGAGCGCCTGTCGGAAGTGCCAGGCCTGCGCTTTGAAATCACGCAGCGCGAAGATGGTCCGCCTACGGGCAAGGATGTGCAGATCGCATTGCTGTCAGAGGATGAGGCTGCACTCAACCAGACCGCAGCCAAGGTCCGCACCTATCTCGACAGCCGCTCAGACCTGCGCGAAGTCGATGATACCCGCCCCCTGCCGGGCATCGAATACCAGTTGGAAGTCGACCGTGAGGAGGCCGGCAAATATGGTCTCGACATCAGCCAGGTTGGCGCCGCTGTGCAACTCGTCACGAATGGTGTGCTCGTGGGGCGCTACCGTCCGGATGATGCCTCCGATGAGGTTGATATCCGTGTCCGCTTCCCGAAAGCTGACCGCAGCGCCAGTGCTATTGACGATCTGCGCATTGCGACACCCCAAGGCAACGTGCCGCTCTCCCTGTTTGTAGATCGGGTACCCGCCCCGCGTGTCAGCAAGATTGAGCGCCGCGACGGCAAACGCGTCGTCGATGTACGTGCCAATGCCCGCGAACAGGGCCAGGGCGCGGCCATTGTCGATGAAATCAAGGCCTGGGTTGCAACCCAGGATTTCCCGGCCTCGGTCGAAGTCCGCTTTGAAGGGGCGGATGAAGACAGCGCCGATGCGGCCGCCTTTTTCCAGGGCGCGCTAATGGCCATGCTGTTCATGATGGCCGTTATTCTGCTGTGGGAGTTCAACAATTTCTGGCAAGTATTCCTGACATTGACAGCTGTGATCATGTCGACCGCCGGGGTGGTGATCGGCATTCAATTGGTCCTGCCCTATCTTTCACAGCTGATGCTGGGAACCGGGATCGTGGCCCTCGCAGGGATCGTGGTGAACAACAACATCGTTCTCATCGATACTTATAATCGTCTGCGGAGCGATGGGCGTACACCTGAAGAGGCCGCTATCTCAACAGCAGCCCAGCGTATCCGCCCGATCCTGCTGACAACAGGTACAACCATCTGCGGCCTGCTGCCCATGATCATCCAGATGAATGTGGATTTCGGCGCAGGCGCCATCAATTTTGGCGGGGCCAGTTCTGAATGGTGGGTCCAGCTGGCGACAGCGGTCGTGTTCGGCCTTGGCTTTTCGACCATGATGATCCTGCTCGTCACACCTGTCTGGCTGCTCGCGCCTCACCGCATCGGCAATTGGGCAAAGCGCCAGTACAAACGCCTGCGCGGTCACCATAATACGTCCGATGTCAAACTTCTGAGCGCATCGGCAAACGAGAACGAGTCCAAGGATTCTTCCCTGCCCGCCGCGGAATAGAGTTAAAGATGACCGGCAGATGAACGCGCCATTCGGGTTGCGTTCCAAGCGGCCGTGCAAAACAGGGTCAGCAGCGCCGGGCAGCTCCTCCTCCCAGAGGCAAGCGTCTTCACCCATCACGCCTGAATGCTGACCTGGTAGTTCCCAAACCCTCCCCCCCTGAGACAGGTCAACCGGCGCTGCTTCTTCCCTCTGGAAGAGGCTAGCCTGCTAGCGAACCGCCAGGGGCGATGGCCGCCTGCTTGGACCGTTCGGCCTCAGCCCGGAAGGCTTGCGGGTGCGCCATATTCGGGAAACGGATATGCGTCTCCCCGCGCCCATTGATGGACAGGCGCCCATAATCAAATATCCGGCCAAAGATGCTTTGCTTCAGGGAACTGCCCTCAATCGCATCCAGCGTAATCTCTTCCACATCGGCTGACCACAGCCCTGTCTTCAGCACGACGCGCCGGTCTGTCACGACAAATTCTGTCGTGTTCACGCGCACCATTTCCATGATGAAGTACACGATGCCAAACACCAGAACACCCAGCAGAATCAACACCGCCCAGGCCCGCGCATGCACGATCCAGTGGAATTGCCCGCGATAGCGCAGGACCTCACCTTCATACAGCCGCTTCTCGATATATCCTGCCATGTCTGCCTCTCCCCCTGTCCCCAGTTCATCCAAGTCGGAAGGCGGCAGTCCGTCAAGCAATCGGTCAGGCGGGTTGAACGAAAGTAGCGATCACCTTCTTGCGGCCGGTCTTCTCGAAGTCGACGGTCAGCTTGTTGCCTTCCGAATGCGCGATCCGGCCATAGCCGAACTTGTCATGAAAGATACGCTGGCCTTTGCGAAAGGTTTCAGGCCCACCACTGGTGGCTGACAAATTCGTGGCATCCTTTGGCGGACGCGTATCGAAACGGCCAGCATTTTCCTTCAGGCGTTTCCAGCCAGGGCTTTTGTAGTTCGAGCGCTCACCCAGATCCTCGACGGACCCGGTAAAGCCGGTGTCGCCACCAGGCATACCGGAATATCCGGTTTCGGAGACCGCCTCGACATGATCATGCGGCAGTTCGTCGACGAAAAGTGACGGCAGCACGCTCTGCCAGCGGCCATAGATCTGACGGTTGGCGACGAAGGAGATATAGGCCCGCTCCCGTGCCCGCGTGATGCCGACATAGGCGAGGCGCCGCTCCTCCTCCAGGCCCTTGAGGCCGCTTTCGTCCAGGCTGCGGCGGGAGGGGAAAACCTCCTCCTCCCAGCCCGGCAGGAAGACGACCGGCCATTCGAGGCCCTTGGCAGCATGAAGCGTCAGGATCTGCACCTGGTCCTCGTCCGCCCCGCCGCTGGAGGCGTCCATCACCAGTTCGACATGTTCCAGAAAGCCTGCCAGCGTGTCGAACTCGCCCATCGCGCGGACGAGTTCCTTGAGGTTGTCCAGCCGCGTCTGCGCCTGCGGGCTGCGGTCCTTCTGCAGCATGTCGGTATAGCCGGACTCTTCGAGGATCACCTCGGCCAGCTCCGTATGCGGCATACCGTTCGCCAGCTTGTCGCGCCAGAGATTGATCTGGTCGATGAACAGGGTCAGGCCGCGCTTCGCCCCGCCCTTGATCTCGTCAGTCTGCAGCACCATCGGCGTCAGCGTGAACAGACTTCGCCCGTCGCCGCGCGCATAGGCCTGCAGCTTGGCCAGCGTTGTGTTGCCCACGCCGCGCTTCGGCTGGTTCACCACGCGCTCGAACGCCAGATCATCATCCGGCGACCGCACAAGCCGCAAGTAGGCCAGCGCATCACGAATCTCTGCGCGCTCGAAGAAGCGCGGCCCGCCGATCACACGATACGGAATACCCAGCATGATGAAGCGTTCTTCAAAGGCGCGCATCTGCCAGGAGGCCCGCACCAGCACGGCGCAATCATCATGCTTGCCGCCCTTGGAGACCCAGCTTTCAATATCATCCGCAATCAGGCGACTTTCCGCTTCGCCATCCCACAGGCCGCGCACCTTCACCTTGGCCGCGTCAATCTCGTCAATCGCATTGTCGTCGCCGACATAGAGCGTCTTGCCAAGGCGGCCCTTATTGTTGGCGATCACCGCAGACGCCGCCGCCAGGATGTGCTTGGTAGAGCGGTAATTCTTCTCTAGACGGATCACCTTCGCGCCGGGGAAGTCCTTTTCGAAGCGCAGGATGTTGTCCACTTCCGCGCCGCGCCAGCCATAGATGGACTGGTCATCGTCGCCCACACAGCAGATATTCTGGGAGCCTTGCGCCAGAAGGCGCAGCCACAGATACTGCGCCACATTGGTATCCTGATACTCATCGACCAGAATGTAGCGGAACTTGTCGTGATATTCCTTCAGCAGATCAGGGTTCTTCTGAAAGATCGTGATGTTATGGATCAGCAGATCGCCAAAGTCGCAGGCGTTCAGAACCTTCAACCGAGCCTGATAGATCTGGTAGCAGGTGATGCCCTTGCCATCGGCGAACTGGTGGGCCTCTTCCGGCGGCACCCTGTCCGGTGTCAGCGCCCGGTTTTTCCAGCCATCAATCAGGCTGGCCAGGAAACGCGGCGTCCAGCGCTTGGGGTCAATGTTTTCGGCCAGGATGATCTGCTTGCACAGGCGCACCTGGTCATCTGTATCCAGAATGGTGAAGGTGGATTTCAGGCCCGCCAGTTCGGCATGCTTGCGCAGGATCTGCGCGCTGATGGAGTGAAACGTACCCAGCCAGCGCAGGCCCTCTCCCGCTTCGCCCAGCATTGACAGCGCACGCTCGCGCATTTCCCTCGCGGCCTTGTTGGTGAAGGTCACCGTCAGCGTCTGCGACGGCCAGGCCAGCCGCGTGCCAATGATGTGCGCCAGACGCGTCGTCAGAACGCGCGTCTTGCCCGTGCCCGCTCCTGCCAGCACCAGCAATGGGCCTTCCGTCGTCAGCACGGCCTCGCGCTGCTCAGGGTTCAGGCCTTCAAGATACGCCTCATTGCCTGCGGCCGCGGGGGCTTTCGCCGCCGCCATCTGGGAAATGGACAGTCGATTCGGATTGGAACTCATAGCGAACATATAGCAGGGATTGGCCCGATGGGCAGGGTCCGTTGCACCCGGTGAACCAATCTCTCATCCAGGCGTTGAAGCACCATGCCGGATATCCACCTCCCCCGCAGTGTCGAAATCGTCTTCGATATTGCCTGCGCTCTGCTGGTGGCCTTCGCCATCTTTCTGATCCTGATGGTGTTCCCGGCTGTGGCAACGCCGGTGACCAATTGGTCGCTTAGGCAATGGGGCCCGAAAGATGCCTCCGTCAGCCGCGCGCACCTTCGCTTTCCCGCCGTGAATGAAATGACGCTTGAGAATTTCCAGGCCCCCGGCACCGCTGAAGCGGATTCCGGCGAATTGCGCGTCAATTTCTTCGGCTTCCTGCCCGGCCTCAGCTGGGTGTCCCGCGCTGAAGCTCGCAATGGTTACATCGTTGTGCGCATGGACGAGCCGGAGGGCGGAAATGAGGGCATGACGCTGAAAGACTGGCGCGCCCTGATTGATGAGGTGCGCGCGAAAGATATCGAAGTCCGCTTTGTGCGCGATCAAGGCACAGAGCCGATCATGGTCCAGACCGCAACAGGCTCCCTTCGCACCGGAGACCTGTCTGTAACCGCATCCAGCAGCGGCTTGGATTTGGACTTTGAGGGCCGGGCCCGTCCGTCTGACCTCTCTGTTCTGTCCGGCAAACTGAAAATGTCCGGCGACAATTTTGCGGACTTTGCAAACCTTGCCGGCTTCGCCTCACCGGACACGCCGCCCTATGATGCGGTCGCGTATCTGACCTTCTCCCGCCAGAAAATTGCACTGGACTTCGCCCCGGAAACCCGCATTGGCGACAGCGACCTCAGCGGCCCGCTGAAGATCACCTTTGGCGAAGGCACTCCGCTGTTGGAGGCAGATCTTCAATCTGCCAATCTGGACTTTGACGATCTCGGCATACTGTTCGGCATCCCGGTCGGAACGGGAGAAAATGAAACCACCAATACGGTTCAGAAGAAAACCCGCGAAGCCTATGACGCGAGTGGCCGGCTGATCCCGAATGCTGTGATCGACTTTACCCGTCTCGATGCTGTGGATGGCCATGTCCTCTATCATGCCAATCGGGTGACCAATGCCATTTTCGACATTCGCGGCATCAAGCTGGAATTCAATATTGAAGGTCGCGTCGTGCGGGCCCCCACCCTCCAGCTCGATTTCGAGGAAGGCCACCTTGTTTCCTATGTCACGCTGGACGGCAGCCAGTCTCCCGCAAAAACAGATGCGCAGGGTGAGCTAACCAATGTGCCGTTCAGCAATCTCTCGCTGACGCCCTTTGTACGCGGCAACGCCAATGGACGCTTCCAGATCGAAGCGATGGGCGATGGCTTCCAGGAAGCCGCTGCAACACTGGATGGCCGTGTGTCGGTCTGGTCGGAAACTGCCGAACTATGGGCCCTCGCCGCAGAAGGCGCTGCCCTCGATCTGGGGGAGGCGATCACCTTGCTGGGAGAAGCGCCGGAAGATCGCACCTACACGCCTGCCCGCTGCGCAGCGCTTTCCATCCGGTTCGATCAGGGGATTGGAGAACTTGATCCGGCAATCGTCGACACAGCCGACAGCCTCGTGATCGTGGATGGCAAGCTGAACATGCGGCATGAAATGATGGATCTGAAAGTCCGCTCGGATGCCAAGGATGCCTCATTCGGCTCACTGATCGGCAATGTCAGCATCATGGGCACATTCCGGGATCCGCAAATCTCTGCCCTGAGCGGAGAGACCATCTTGCAGCTCGGCATTTCTGCCCTGCTGGGAAGTGTCAGCGGCGGCCTGGCCGCCCTGCCCTTCATTGAGCCAGGCATGGCGGAAGATGCACCCTGCGGGACCATCATGGCGCGGACCAAGGGCGCGCAGCCCTGAGCCACCACACATAGAATAAGCTGATAGAAAAAGTCCCGCGGAGGATGTACCGGGTGTGAGCAATACACCCTCCGCAAGGACGGAGACGGGATGCTGGTGTGATGGCATCTCGTCTCAAAATGCGGGACTAGCCCGCTAAGAGGGGAAAATCAGACCAACCGCGCAGTGCCGCATCAGACCGGGTCAAGCATCTGAAGCGGAGCCAAGGCACACGCATAGGTCCCCCGTGCGCCTTCGCCATGTCACTTTGCCGGGGAGGTCTGCCAATCGTCCCCACCACCATTATGAAGCCTGACACGTCCCTGTCAGCACTCCACTCAGGCATATGAAAACCACGGACAAACTCACCTGACAAGCGAATTAACCAATTAATAAAGCTTGGCGAGGCTCGCTGCATCATAATCGGTCAGCTCTGCATGACGGCCTTCATGCACCTTGCGCGCCCATTCCGGATCCTGAAGCAGGGCACGGCCGACACCGACCAGATCGAATTCACCGCGCGACAGGCGTTCTTCCAGATCGTCCAGCTTGCGTGTTCCGGCACCTTGGCCCTGGAAGGCATGGATGAAATCACCCGACAGGCCGACAGAGCCAACCGTAATCGTCGGCAGGCCAGTCAGTTTCTTCGCCCAGCCAGCACCATTCAGGCCAGCCTCACCATCTATCTCAGGGAATTCCGGTTCCCAGTAACGACGTTGGGACACGTGTAGAATGTCGACACCTGCATCCACGAAGACTTTCAGGAAAGCTTCCAGATCATCCGGCGTCGTGGCAAGCCGCGCGCCATAATCCTGCTGTTTCCATTGCGAATAGCGCAGGATGACGGGGAAGTCCTTGGACACCCGCTTGCGCACTTCGCGAATGATGTCGCCGGCAAAGCTCGCCCGCTCGACCAGGCTGGTGCCGCCGAACCGGTCGTCGCGCTTGTTCATAACATCCCAGAAGAACTGGTCGATCAGATAACCGTGCGCGCCATGGATCTCGACACAGTCAAAGCCCAACTCTTCGGCTTTGGCCGCCGCATCGGCATAGGCCTGCACCATGTCATCCACTTCGGCATCGGTTGGTGCATCGACCACCTGCTTCCCCGTATGGGTCATGCCGGAGGGACTGTCAGTCGGCGCATCCGGCTCCGGGCCGCTGCCTGCCTTGCGCACCATGCCCATGTGCCAGATCTGCGGCGCAATCTTGCCGCCCTTCTCATGCACCTTGTTGACGACATTCTGCCAACCGGCCAGCGAGTCCGGCTTGTGGAAGTTCGGGACGCTTGGATCATTGGACGCCCCACCCCGGCGGATGGTCGTACCCTCAGTGACAATCAGGCCCACCTCATTCTCGGCGCGTCGGGCATAATAGTCGGCAACATTCTCGCCAGGTACGCCATTCGGGGATTGCGACCGTGTCATCGGCGCCATCACGATCCGGTTGGGAAGGGTCAGGGATTTCAGTTTGAAAGGCGTAAATAGCGGGCTTGTCATCAGGAGCTCCTCATAAGTGTGGCAAACAGGTGGCGGCACCGACCCCGCAGGTCAAGAATGCCCCTGCGCGAATAATCATGCGGTAAGGTTCATGCAGCATTCAGTATATCTGAAGGCTAATGGGCTGAAATCACTGGACCAAACACTTATGAGACGACTGCTTTTCCTCGCTGTTTCCGCTTTGGCAACGGCCTGCGCCACCCCCGGATATGACTATCAGGCCCGCATGGCCCCCAACATTCCGGACGCCGCCAGTTATCGCGATGTTGAGGTCGGGCGGTTCCGTGGCCCGGCCGGCGAGGTCGCTGAGGCCGAGTTTGCCAACATGCTCGATCAGGTCGTTCTGGATGGTACCTACTGGTTCACGCAGACGAGCCCAGTGCCGCAAGGCGTCTATGAGGGCCGCGTAGACATCGACTCCTGGGAAGAGGAGTTACGGTTTGAGCGCGAGAAGCGCTGCGTGGAATATGACGGCCTGTTTGACTGCGAACACCGCGCCATTGTTGAAACCGAGTGCCGCGAGGAAACGGTCGAAGTCGTCGTCACCACGAACCTTGTGGATTATGATACGGGGCGTGCTGTCTTCACACAGAAGCAAATTGGCGGCGCCAATCGTGAGACTTGCCGCGACATTGCCGAATATGAAGACCACGGCCAGGAACTGGGCACATGGCGCGATCCCGTCCATTCCAGCTACAATCCCTATAATGCTCCGATCGGCATGATCGAGGATGCAACGGTCGAGGCCGTGCGCCGCTTCCGCAATGATGTCGCGCCCTATTACAAGACCATGCGGGCCGAGATCCTCACCGAGGGTCTGACGCCTGAAGCGCAGAATGACCCACGCTTTGCAGCCGCGGTCGAAGCGACCAAACGCGGCGAGATCATGGGCGCCTGCGCGCAATGGGATGCCCTTGGCCGCGAATGGCCACGTGCCCCCGCAGTAATCCACAATATCGGGGCTTGCGCCGAAGCCCGCGGAGACATGTCCACGGCCCAGCTGCGCTATGCCCGCGCCGCCGAGATCGCGCAGACCATTCCCCTGCTGAAAGACAAGAAAGCCCAGCCAATCTTCTCGGCTCTGGAACGTGTCTCCGGCCGCCGCATGGATGATGCCCTGATCAACTCGATCCTCCACCCGGAAGAGCCAGACGCAACGACTGGAAAGACACCGGGCAGTTAAAACCCTTTCAGCATGCCCATTTCGGCGGCGTCGGCGAGGATCCCCCAGGTCATGCCGGCGCCAAAAGCGAAGGCGGCAAGGCTGAGTTTTGCCAGAATGCGACGCATGGCCTGAATCTCCCGCTTTGAAACAAGGTCGGGAGAAACTCTGCAAGGCCGGTGCCCCGGTGTTCAGATCTGATTAACCACGATCTTCCGGGTTATCCTTCAGGCGGTGCCCGTCCGTCAGGCGGATCACCTTGTCGGCGCGGGCCTTGTCGAGCGTCTTGTCGGCTTTCGTACGGCCGAACTTGGCGCGGTTTTCCACTGCGCGCTGCTCTTTCTCGGCCTTGGCTTTCGCCTTGCGAAACTTGTTGAGATTGATCGGATCGCTCATCCGTCCTGCTCCTCAAACCGGGCAAGGCGCGCCTCCAGCCCGGCTTTCACACCGGGCCATTCTCGCGCCAGGATGGAGAACACCACGGTCGAGCGGACAAATCCATCCGGCAGGATACGATTGTCGCGCAGAATGCCTTCCTGCACACCGCCGAGCTTTCTGACCGCCGCCTGAGACCGCTTGTTGCGCTCGTCCACATTGAAGAAAACGCGAATAGCCCCTTGATTGAAGGCATGGGCCAACAGCAGATGCTTGCAGGCAGGATTGACCTCCCTGCCCTGGAATTCCGGGGCATAGATCGTCATCCCGACTTCGACATGTTTCGATGTGGCATCCGGACTCAGATACGCCGTCATGCCGGCAAATCTCCCATCCGGCAGGATCACCGCAAACGGAATCAGCGTACCCGCTTCAGCCCGCTTGCGGATGGTCGCCACCCAGGGCGTGATCCAGTCGCCAGGGGGATTGAAATAGGGCCAGGTCGCCAGCCGCTCACCTGAGCGCTCCGCCATGTCGCGCAGATCTGCAGCATGCCGCTCCAGATCAAACGGAACGAGCCATACGAAACGGTTTTCGAGCGTAACCGGAGCGAGCTGCACCTGCGGCGGTTCCTATTCCTCGTGGCTTTCGCGCCATTGCTCCATGGCCAGCGAAATCGCGAAGGTTTCACGGTATTTCGGGCTGGAAGCCGGGCGCGGAGCTTTAGCAGAGGTCAGGGCCATGATCTCGGCCAGCTTGTTGTGAGCCGCGCCTGCCTGACCGGCACCGATATAGGCGTGCAGTTCCACCAGCGCGGAAGACAGCGGATCATGCGCACGAATGACGAAGTAAGGCTCATCCGGCGCGAGCTTTTCCAGCACATCGAATTCGGACGGATTGGATTTGGATCCGACAGGAGCTTTTGCCATGAGCGGGGCCTTTCTGGGCAAGGGGTGATTCTATGTACGGTCAGTCTAAACTGCGTCGCAATATCTGCCATCCCCTGCCCGCAGGCATTCCGGCTGCCACAGCCCCGCCATTCACAAGACAGCAGGGCTTAGACAGTGTGCAACCTTAGCTGCCGGAAACGATGCCGCCATCACACGGAATGGTATGCCCGGTGATGTAGGCGGATGCCTTGGAAGCCAGGAAGATGGACAGGCCTGCCACATCGCTCGGCGCGCCGACGCGGCCCATCGGCGTGCGGCTGCCAATCGCATCCCAGTCGACGCCCTCGGTTTCGCCTTTGTAGCCAACACCGGTCGACAGCATGTAGGTCGGGAACGGGCCCGGCGCGATGCCGTTGACGAGGATATTTTCCTTGGCCAGCTGAGAGCCCATAAAGCGCGTCAGGTGAATGACCGCCGCCTTGGACGTGCCATAGATATAGCCACTCATCGGAGAGGTGTGCATGCCATCGACGGAGGCGATGTTGATGACGCGGGCCGGATTGTCCTTGCTGGCGGCCTTGCGCAGCAGCGGCATCATTTTCTGCGTCAGGAAGAAAACGCCTTTGACGTTCACATCCATCACCTTGTCATAGCCGTGCTCCGGAAACTCATCGAGCGAGGCACCCCAGGCCACGCCGGCATTGTTGACCAGCACGTCGACCTTGTCTTCCTTCTTCTCCAGCTCTCTCACCAGATGGTTCACGCCGTCCAGGCTGCCGACATCTGAAGGGATGGCATAGATCTCGCCGCCATACTCCGCTTTCAGGCGCTCGACCGTTTCCTCGCAGGCCTGCGCCTTGCGGGACGAAATGATCACTTTCGCACCGTTCGACAGAAAGCCAGCCGCGATCATTTCACCAATGCCGCGAGAGCCGCCGGTGATGACAACTGTCTTGCCAGCGACCGAAAACATATTGCTGAAATCCATTTCCATCGTGTTTCCTCCAAGTATCTGAGTGGCCTACCTAGTGGCGGAACAAGCAGGTACGAGCAAGGAGATTTACAGAAATCGCGACAGACTGACCGGTTAGTGAGCCCCGCCAAACGCGCCGGTCCGCACGGAATAGTCCACCGCCAGCGCGTAATCCGGGTCATCATCGGAATCGATCATCAGCTGCCCCGCCTTGCTGAGCAGGCGGTGGCAATCGCGCGACAAGTGGCGCAGCTGCAGCGTCTTGCCTTGCGCCTCATAGCGCCGGGCAAGGTCTTCAATGGCCTGAAGGGCAGACTGGTCCACAACGCGGGAGCGCATGAAGTCAACGATCACCACATCGGGATCGGTTTCCGGGTGGAACAATTCGGCAAAGGCATCGGTGGAGCCGAAGAAGAGCGGGCCTTCAATCTCATACACATGGGCGCCTGGTGTGCGCACGCTGTCGCGCTCGATGACGTGAATGCGGCGCGCATTGTTCCAGGCATAGGCAAGCGCCGA
>Ga0070726_10001395_pt1 | contig 24467 bp, 17 predicted proteins | sample tdAd471_FD_67275 | JGI IMG/M metagenome (GOLD analysis project Ga0070726, IMG submission 67275) | Marine sediment microbial communities from the Atlantic coast under amendment with organic carbon and nitrate - tdAd47.1 | ecosystem: Environmental > Aquatic > Marine > Coastal > Sediment | place...
TGCAGCGCGCCGGACACACCAAGACAAACCACAAAGCTGTCGACGAGATCTACCGCGTCGTGCTCATGCCGCTCGCCGACCGCATCGTCCGGCACCTCGTCGCGCATCGGACCGCATCGATCTGCGAGCGTCGCGGCTGGTCGTTCGCGCTCTACGGCAGCGGCTGGGAGAACCACCCCACACTCGCCCGTCACGCCCGGGGCGAACTCCTCCACGGCGAAGAACTCCGCGCCGCGTTCCGGTGCGCCGGCGTGCACCTGCACGCCAGCGCTCACTCGCTCATCCATCAACGCAGTATCGAGTGCCTGTTCTCAGGGGGGCGTGTCCTCGCCCATCGCCGCCCGTGCGACGCATCGGTCATCCGCCGGCACACGTTCGGCACGCTGCTGCGAACCAGCACGCCCGACCGGATCGACGATGACGGCTCGCACGCCTACACCATCGACAGTCACCCCCAACTCCGCGACTACATCGGCACGCTGAAACAGATCGGGGTCAGCGACCCGTGGCACGTGGGCGGCGAGATCCGCATCCCCGGTGCCCGCATCGAACCGCTCGAGCAAATGTCCTCCGGGTCGATCGAATCCGCCCTCGCCCGGCTCACCCACCTCGTGCTCGATGGACACAGCTTCGGCGACCGCGACTCGCTGGAAGCATCGCTCGAAGCCGTGCTGAGCGATGCCTCCCCGCCGGATGAATCGCCCGTCCGTACCGCCGCGCGCGAGCATTACGCGATCGATCAGGTCGTCGCCAGGATGCTCGGATCGCTGCGCGACTCGCTCGACGGCGCCGCCGAGTAAACCCGGTATACCGGCACCCCCGACGACCGGATCTCCGCCGAGGCATTCCAGAGTGCATCCTCGATCGTGTCGCTCGACAGGACCACCGCGTCGCAGCGGCGCTGCTCGATCGCTTCGCGAGCCGAGATCACATCGAACCGTCCGAGGAGTGTTCCGGCGCGTCCATCGTCGATGATTGCCTGAATCGCCCCGACGCCTTCGAGGAACTCCAGATGACGCTGCGTGTGCAGCCCCGCGCCGTACAACGCGATCCGCTGCGCGCCGCTGGCCGTCGCAAAATCCATCGCACGGCGCAGCATCTGCAACTGCGGGCGCAGCACTAGCAGCGGCACGCAGACCACGCCGATGCCCCTCGCCCGCCATGATTCGATCTCGGATGCGTCGACACCGTCGCGCTCCGGGTCGACCACGGTGGCCCGCGCACCGCGTTGCGGGAATCCGCGCCCGACATCATCGAATCCGGCTTCGCTGAGCACTCCGAGGGCGTACGCCTCCGCGCCTTCCGGATCGTCGGCGCGTGGCTTCGTCCACCGCGTCGCGTCGGTCAGACGCAGCCCATAATCACTCGGCGCCGGGTCGAGCGCGCGCTCCATCGTCCGATCGAGCACCCGCTCGTAGCGGTCGAACATCAGGCCGACCGAAGCCCGCCGGCGCGCCGTCCGCCACGACGCACACCGCATCGCGTGCAGCCGCTCGCGGTCCGACGCCAGCCGCGCAATCGCTCGCGCGAGGTCGTCCACATCACCGATCGGCGCCGTCACGCCGTTCACCCCGTCCTCGACCCACTCGCCGACGCCCGACTCAACCCGCGAGACGCACGGCACGACCCCCCGCCCCATCGCCTCCAGCATCGCGATGCTCGTGCCCTCAAAGTCGCTCACCAGCACCAGACCGTCAGCACGATCAAGCTCGACCTGCACCTCCTCAGGCGTCAGCCGACCGTGCAGGCGCACCGTGTCCCCCAGCCTTCGCTCCGAGATCGCCTCGCGCAGCGACGCTTCGCTCGGCCCGTCGCCGACGATGTCGAGCGTGAACTCGCAGTCCAGATCGAGCAGCCGCCCCGCCAGTTCCATCAGGCGCGAAACGCGCTTCTGGTGCTCCACAAGCCGGCCCGTGTACAACAGACGAAGCGGACCGCTCGCTCGTGATTCGGGCTCGCGTTCGCGCACCGGCACGCCGTAGGTGACCTGTTCGACGGTCGGCGGTTCATCGAACACTTCTGCTGCGATCGACGCCATCTGCTTCGCGCACTCCGCGCTGACCGCGACACCCCCATCCCAGATCGGACGTTCGCGCAGCATCGCTCGGTACGACTCATCATCGGAGTGCATGATCCCGAGCATCCGCACTCCCCGGTAGCGAAGCTGCGCCGCGACCGTCCAGGTCATATCGGAGAAGTTCGGCACCAGCACATCCGGGTGCAGCCGCTCGATCGCTTCGCGACACGCACGCAGCGTTTCGTGATGGTCCGCCGTCGGGTCCAGCACGCACACGTGGACGTTCGCGAACTTCTCCGGCTCCAATTCACGCAGCCCGTCGTTCGCGGCGTTCCGCGGCTGCGTCTGCACCAACAGTGTGTGCCACTCCCAACCGGTATGGCGCGATGTGCTCTCCGCGCTCATCCGAAGACTGAAGGTCGTCACCCCGCTCGTCGGCGAGCCGTCGCACACGATCACCGAGACGGCGCGCGGGCGATGGGTCTTCGGAAGTTCGTCCGGCAGCCTGACCGTATCGAGCAACGGCGCTGTCGCTCGCGTCCGCCCCGTCGACCGCGCGATCTCGGCAATCCGCTCCGCGACCACCGCCGAAGCGCTGCAACCATCTCGGCGCGGCGGGTAGACCTGACTCGCCCAGCCGGGCTGTTTGCTCAACCCGTCCAGCAACTCGTTCGCCGAGGCGCTGCGACAGACGCCCTGCATCCCCTCGAGCGCCGGCTGGCCGAACGGATCGAGCACGCCGACCGGCAGCCCCGCCAGTTCCGCCTCCAGCAGCAGCGTTGACGGCGTCGAGATCACGGCGCGAGCCCCGGACATCGCGCCTCGCAGCGATCCCGCATGATTCTTCACTTGCAGCACCCGATCGAGCCCGCCGGTCAGTCGCCAGCGGATCGGAACGCTCCGGCGCTCCGCCTCGCGCCCGATATCACCGAGCGCCGCGATCAGGGCCTTTCGTTCGCTCTCGCTAAACCACGGCGTGTTTGCCGTCGCCACCAGCACCGGCCCCCTCGGATCGCGCTCGACCGGCTGGAGACCGTCGAGGCGTGGTAACCCGGTCGCCGTCGCGTCATTGCCGAACGCACGCAGGTGGCGCTCGTCGTCGCTTGTCGCGCAGCACACGAAGTCCACCGGCGCGGGGCGGAGAAACTCCGGGCCCGCCAGCGGATTGGCGAAGGTGTTCCGCCACTCGACCACGCCGTCCATCATCAGCAGCGTCCGGACACCCCTCGCCCGCGCGGCACGCACGATCGCGATGTTCCGCGGCGCCAGCACATCGGCGACGCAGACCAGGTCCAGATCGTCATCGGGAACCGGGTACACCGCATGTGGCGAATCGCCCACGACCTCGACACCGCGGCGCTGCAGCTGCTCCGCGACTCCGGCGAAGTGACGCGTCCCGACGCCCGATTCCACCACCATCACCCGAGGCCGCCGCGCGCTGAACAAACGCACCACCTCGATGCCCGCTTCGCGCAGAGGCCTTGACGCGTGCCACAGGTTGTCTTCCCACTGGTTCGCGCTGAGCACCACCGCACGCACGCCGCGATTCATCGCGTCGTTCTTGGAAACGATCGGAAGCCCGTGCAGCGTCCCGCCCTGCGAGACCGGGTTGTCGTCGATGACGCACGCCACCTCGACCGGCGAATCGGCCAGCGCCGGACCGATACTCCGAGTGAAATGCCCCGCGCCGTAGAGCCCGACCGGGCCCAGACCCCTCGCGGCCACGTCCGCCAGCGCCTCGCGCATTCGCTCGATCCACAGCTGCGGATCGCTCGCCCGCGCGCCGGCACCAGTGGCCCGGTCGAATCGCTCAAGCACCCGCGTCAGCATCGAGTCCATCGTCGCGCTGACATCCGCCTCACCGATCCGAAGCAGCCGCGCGAGCGCCGGGTCCGCGTCCATCGGCTGCGCCCGCAGCGAGCCCAGCCAGTCGATCCGCCGAGCTGCAACCGTTCCGGGGTTGCACAGCTCTGCGATCCGCTCACGCGCCGCACGCCCCGACTCGACGCGCTCCGTCGGCGTCATGCCCATCCAACGGCGCAGGACCGCTGCCAGCGCCGCGTCGTCGCCCGCGGGGAACACCGCCCCGCATGCGCTGTCCGAACGCCCGCGCTTCGTTGGCAACCCGAGCATCTCGGCCATGCCGCCGTGGTCGGAGGCGACCACCGGCAACCCGGCGGCCATCGCCTCGATGCAGGTGTTCGGGAAGTTCTCCCAGCGTGACGGGATCACCGCGATCGATGCGCTCCGGCGCTCCGCTGCGAGTTGCTCCGATCCGAGTCGACCGAGAAACCGCACGCGCTCGCGCAGCGCCGGCTCCAGCAGCGTTTCGAGCCACGCTCGGCACGACCCGCCGCCCGGCGCCGTGTTCGTGTCGTCGCCGGCCAGACGCAGGCGCCAACCCGGCGCGCTCTCCGCGATCCGGTTCCACGCTCGGATAAGCGTGTCCACCCCCTTTCGCCGCTCGAGACGCCCGGCGTACAGCAGCGTTCTCGTCTCGCCCGGCCGCTCCGGCACGTCTCCGAGATCAGCCGCGTACGGGATGACCGTCGGTCGCTCGGCCAGTCCGAACCGCTCGTGCGCCCAGTCCGCCATGAACGCACCGGGCGCGCACACGCCGTCCGCCAGCGCAAGGCACCGGCGCTCCGCCTCGACCAGCTCGCGCAGCCCCCGGTCCAGTGACCCCGGATCGTGCCCGTTGAGTTCCGCGTTCAATTCAGTCGGCGAGTGCAGGTGCACCGCGACCGGCAGCCGTGACGCCCGCTCGTCCATCGCCCGCAGCGCCAGCCACGCGCTGCCCATCGCCTCGTACTCGGCGAACTCGATCGCATCCAGCCCGTCCGACCGAACGAGCCCCAGCAGCTTCAGCGCCACCACAATCGACGCCCGCAGGCACGACTCTCCAGACCGGTCGCCCATCTCCACCCGGTGCACGGTCACGCCCGACGGAATCTCCGCTTCGGCCTCATCGCCCGCCAACCGGCGCGTGATCACGTGCACCCGCCCGCCGGCTCGGGCCAGGGCAGGAGCGATCCCCGCGACGTACGAACCGATGCCGCCGCCGTGATCGGGCGGGAACTCGCGGCTGACCAGTGCGATGCGCAGCGCCATGCGGGTATCCATCGGCGTCGCGAACCCCCGAGCCGAAAAGGTGCAACGAAAAAGGCCCGAACGATCGGTGAATCGTCCGGGCCGGAATCATGTCATCGTGAACCGTGCGGTTCGATCAGACGGCGTCCTTGAGGCCCTTGAGCGGACGGACCTTGACCACGTTGCGGGCCGGCTTGGCCTTGAACACGGTCTCTTCGCCGGTGAAGGGGTTGATGCCCTTGCGCGCCTTGGTGGCGGGCTTGCGCTGGACGGTGATCTTCATCATGCCCGGGACCTTGAACTCGCCGGGGCCGGTCCGTCCGAGGTCCTTCTTGATGATCTCGCCCATCGCGTCGAACACGTAGCCGACTTCCTTCTTCGAGACACCGGTGTGCTCGGAGATGAGGGTGTAAACCTCGCTCTTGGAGCGGGGCTTCTCGGCCTTGCCGGCCTTGAGCGGCTTGCCGGCGGCGATCGGAGCCTGCGCCGGAGCGTTCGCCTTGGTGGTCGAGGCCTTGCGGGTGGTGGTCTTGCGAGCGGTCGTCTTGCGGGCCGGGGCCTTGCGGGACGAGCTCTTCTTCGAGGTGCTGCGCTTGGTGGTGCGCTTCTTGGTGGTCGAGCGTTTCGTGGAGGTACGAGCAGCCATGTTGAAACTCCGTTTTCTTCGTTTGGCGGGGCTTTCCTTCACGCTCCCGCCGTGGCACTTGGTCGACGCGTCGCACGTGCGCGCCGTCTGTCTCTCTGAATTATGTACGCCAGAGCGGACCCCGGCACAATAGTTTTCGGACGCTTGGACGCGTTTTGCTCTATTTTTTCCGTGTTTTTTTCGGACCGACGCCCCGAAACGGTCCCCGGCCGAGGCGCAAACCCCTGTTTTTGCCGCTCCGGCGCTCAGGCCGGCGCGTGCCCGAGCAGCGACGAGCGCGTCGGCAGACCGTCCGATGGGTGGAACAACCCTTCGATCACCGCCCCCTCCGCCGCCTCGATCAGCCCGCGCCGGAACACGATCCGGCGAAGCATCACCTGCTGCTGCTCCAGCAGTTTCAGCAGCTTCATGCCGGTTTCACCCTCCGGAACCAGAGACGACGCGATCTCCGCCAGCCCCCCGAACGCACCGCGCAGGCGCTCCTCGGCCCGCCCCTCGTGACCGAGAAACCTCGCGGCGTACGCCAGCTCGTCCACCCCATCGATCTCCAGCCCGAAGACCTCCCGGGCGCACTCCGGCGACGCCTTCGCAAAGCCGAAAGCCGAATACCCCAGCCGACGCTCACGCTCCAGGAATCCCTCAGGCGTGTACCGGTGGTCGTGCGGCGCGATCGCCTCCGGGCGGAACAGCACCGGCACACCACCTTCGCGAGCACGATTTACTCGCCACGCGAACTCCAGATCCTCGTAGCAGCAGTTCGCGATCGCCGGGCAGAAGCCCCCGGCCTCGCGCGCCAGCGCTGACGACACCGACAGGTTCAGGTTCCAAGCGTGCCGAAAGCCCCAGTCCCGGTCACGCTCGCCGAGCACCACGCCCTCCGGCGTGATCATCCGGTCGTAGAAGAACACCATCGATGACTGCGCCAGCAATCGGTCGAAGAGCGATGCGTCCTCAGGCACCACCCACGGCGAGTGCCCCAGCACCATCGCCTCACCCAGCCCCGCGTCCTCGCGCTCCGCGTGCGCGAGGACATGCGCTTCCACGAAGCCCGGTTCGGGCAGGATGTCATCGTTGATCAAGAGCAGCAGGCGCCCGCGCGAACGCTCGATCGCCCAGTTCTTCGCCACCGCGATGCCCTGGCGCGGCGACTCGACCAGCACCATGTCGAACCCTGACCACGCCAGTTCGCAAACCGCTCGCGACGCCTCGCAGGGCCCGTCGAGCGATACGACGACCTCGAATCGGGGCGTCGAGGCGTTCTGCTCAGACAGGCAGCCCAGGCACGCACGCAGTTTCTCGGGGCGCCCGCGCGTGGGAATGATGACCGAAACGAGTGGGTCCATGCCCCGTTATCGAGCGAATCGACCTCTGCCCTCGCAGATTTTCGGGCTGTTTCGATCTCGGACGATGAAGACACGCTCACGCCGCGCCGATGCAACCGATGCGGGAGCAGGCGGATCCGTCGCCCGACCCCGAGACCAACCGCAGACGAGCACCAACGCTCCGGAGCACCGATATGGTCCACCTCGCAAAGAAAGTCGTCATCGATGCCAGCGGCGCCGAACGCCGTCGACACCCGCGCATCCCCACGACCGCCCTCTGCAAGATCCGCGACAAGCGAAACCTCCTCTACGCCGCCGGCGAGACCGTCAACGTCTCCTCCAGCGGCGTTCTGCTTCAGCTCCGCGGCTCACGCCCCTTCGCCACCGGCGACATCATCGAAGTCGTCATCGCCGACGACGAAAGCCCGGTCGTGAAGCGCGAGAACGTCCGCGAGGGCATCGTCCGGCGCATCTCCTCCGACCGCTCCGGCCACCTTTCGGTCGCCATCGAGTTCGAGAACGGCGCCGACCCCGACCCGACCTTCGCGATGGCCCTCGCCGCCTGACCCAGGCACCCCGGCCCATCGCCCGACGAGCCATTCTTCCTCTCTTCGCACAGACACCGGTCCCCAAGTCCGGTGTCTGTGCGTTTTGCCCCCCACCCCGGTGACAGCACTATGTCACCGAGATTCACAAACCCAAATTTCTACCAAACAAAAATCTTGATCGGCGCCCGGCCTTCGCGCACACTCGCTCCCATGAACAAGCAGCGCAAACGCACCAAGACCCGTCGTCCCGCCCCGAAGCCGAGCCCGCAGGCCCAGCACCCCGTGCCCCCAGCCGGCTCCCCCTGCCCGCTCTCCGAGAGCGAGCGGATCGAGACCATCCTCGTCCTCTGGGAAACGCCCGGCGTCACGATCGCCGACATCGCGGGCGCCATCGGCATGGCCTCGCGCGACCTGATCGCCCTGCTCAAGCGCCCCGATATCCGCGCTCTGCTCGACGACCTGACCGAACTGCTCGAACTCCGCTCGCGCCACACCGCCCTGCGCGCTTCGACCGAGGCCGTCGCGACCCTCGAAGCCGTGCAGGAGGAAGCCGAGCTCGCCTCGCGCAGCACCCCGGTCACCGAAGAAGCCATCCAGGCCGAACGACAGGCCACCACGAAGCGCAACCAGCGACGCCTCGCGGCCAGCACCGTCCTCAGCCATCTCCGAAGCATGCGGGCCGTCGAGCGAAGCCGCGCCAAGCCGCCGAAGCAGACAACGCGAGCAACGGACCAGATCGCCGCGGAAGAACCCGAGCCGCTGGCCCGCGCGGCGTAGGGCCGGACGCGCCATACACTCCGACGATGCCCCCTACCCTCACCTGGTCCAGCGAACGCTCCCTCCGCATCGCGACCGATGACCCGCTCGCGTGCTGGCACGCGCTCCGCGCTTCGGGTCTGCCGGGGATCCTCGACATCACGCCGGGCTTCGGGAGCGTGCAGGTGGAGTTCGAAGTCGTCGGGCTCGACGACGCCCGCGTCGAGGACGAACTGCGGGCGCTGTTCGAACGCACATCCGAAGTGGGCGACACGACCGAACCGCTGTCCCACACCCTCCCCGTCTGCTACGACGCTGCATTCGCGCCCGATCTCGATCGCGTTGCCCAGTTCGCTGGGTTGTCCCGGGAGCAGGTGATCGAGCGCCACACCGCGCCGTCCTATCGCGTCGAAGTGATCGGCTTCTCGCCCGGCTTCGGCTACCTGTCGGGGTTGGATCGATCACTGCATACCCCCCGACTCGACTCGCCGCGCACGCGCATCCCCGCCGGGAGCGTCGGCATCGCCGGCGAGCACACCGGGGCGTACCCGCAATCAACCGCCGGCGGCTGGAACCTCATCGGGCGGACGCCCCTTGCCCTGTTCGACGCGCGACACGACCCGCCCGCCCTGCTTCGCCTCGGCGACACCGTCCGCTTCGAGCCGATCGACATGCGCGCCTTCGACCGCCTGTCGGAGGGACGCTGACGTGCGCCGCATCCGCATCGTTGAGCCCGGCCTGCTCAGCACCGTGCAGGACCTCGGGCGCTTCGGGCACAGCGCCTTGGGCGTCGGCCCCGCCGGCGCTGGCGACCCCCTGTCGCTGCGCCTCGGCAACCGCCTGCTCGGCAACGACGAGAACGCCGCTGCCTTAGAGATGACCCTGCGAGGAGCGAGCATCGCCTTCGAGGACGACGCCGTCGTCTGCCTCGCCGGGGCGAACGCACCCGAGGCGAAGCTCTCGAACGGCACCACCGACCGCCCGCTCCCCGTGTGGACCCCCACGCCCGTCCGCGCGGGCTCCAGCCTCACCGTCGGACCGATCACCGGCGGGTCGCGCTCCTATCTCTGCCTCGACGGCGGCATCGCCTCCGAACCGGTCCTCGGCAGCCGCGCGACCCACGTCCCCAGCGCTGTCGGACCCGCCGTCCTCCAGACGAACACCACCCTCCCGCTCGGCGAGCCGGTCAGGGGCGTGCTGCTCGCGCCGCTCGACGCGTCGCGCCGGCGCGACATCGAGCAGGTGCTCACGCGGTGTACGCTTCGCATCACGCCCGGCGCGCAGCACGACCGCTTCTCCACTGTTTCGTGCGAAGCGCTCGTCGCCAGCGAGTACACGGTCAGCGATCACGCCGACCGCGCCGGCATCCGTCTGAGTGGCCCGGCCATCGACACGCCCGATGCCTCCATGCGCTCCGAGGCAGTCCTCACCGGCGCGATCCAGATCACGCCCGACGGCCGGCCGCTGATCCTCTTCGTCGATCGTCCGACGACCGGGGGCTACCCGGTCCTCGCCACCGTCATCTACGCGGACCTGCCCGCCATCGGACAGGTCCGCGCGAGGGAAACCATCCGCTTCGAGTGGGTCACACGCGACGAGGCCCGCGCCGCGTCGAGCGCACTGGGAAAACTCATCGCGTCCGTCCCGATGCCAAGACCGACGACGCACGGCACGCGAGGGCCGGCCTCGTGACCACCATCGATCTCAACTGCGACATCGGCGAAGCGACCGAGCCCGACGGCGTCGCCCGCGAAAAGAGCCTGATCCAGCTCGTCAGCAGCGTGAACATCGCCTGCGCGGGGCACGCGGGCGATGACGAGTCCATGCGCCGCACAGTCGAACTCGCCCTCGACGCCGGCTGCACGATCGGCGCGCACCCGTCCTACCCCGATCGCGAGCGGTTCGGGCGGGTGCGACTGACGATGACCGCCGATGCGCTCGAACGCGATCTGCGCGAGCAGATCCATCGCCTCGGCGCCATCGCCCGGGCAGGCGGAGCGGGCCTCTCGCACATCAAGCCCCACGGCGCCCTCTACCACGCCTGCGCCGACGACCCGGAGGTTGCCGGCGCGCTGGCTTCGGCCGCGCGGTCCTGGCGCGAAGGGATCGTGCTCATCGGCGGCTCGGGATCCGCCGCGCTCGATCACTGGCGTGCCCTCGGCGCGGTCGGAATCGGCGAGGCCTTCGCCGACCGCGTCTACGAGCCCGACGGTCGCCTTCGTAGCCGCTCGGAGCCCGGCGCGCTGATCCTCGATCCGGAGGCCGCCGCACGACAGGCCGTCTCCGTCGCCACCGATGGCCGCGTCCGGGCGCACGACGGGGCATGGGTGCCGCTCGAAGCGCAGACGCTCTGCGTCCACAGCGACACGCCGGGGAGCGAGCGCATCGCTGCGGCGGTGCGCCGGGCGCTGCAGGACGCGGGCGTGGAAATCAGACGCACACGCCATGATTGAGCACCCCCGATCGGGATCGGTCACAATGCTGCTCCCCCGAGGAGACCGGCCTTGCTGATCCTGCTCCACAACGCCGACGACGCGCAGTCTGTGAAGGACGATGTGCTCCCGCTGTTCGCCGAGACGCCGACCAAGCCGGTCGAGTTCGATCTGGAGGACCTGCCGGAAGTCGAGGACGGCTCGACGATCGCCTGCTACCTCAGCGATGCCGACCTGCGCCTGCTGATCCCCGAGGCGTCGTCGCGCCGGTGGCGTCTGGGGCTGCTCCCGCACCCGGAGATGCGCAGCGCGCGCTCGGGCTTCGGCATCGCCTCGAAGCTCTCCGACGCAGCGACGGACATCCTCGAGACCACCGACGAGATCGACGTCGACATCCTCCGCTGCAACGACCGGGTCGTGCTCAACTCACTGGTGATCGGCGACCCGGTCGCCTCCGCACCGGCGCTCGGCTCGAGCGACGGCATCGGCCAGCGGGTCAAGCGTCTTTGGAAGACGCTGGCCTTCCTGACCCACACGCCGCCGATGCGCTGCACGATCGAATCGGCCAAGGGCCAGTCCGTCGAGACGGCGGCACTGGGCATCGTGGTCGTGGAGCACGGGCGATCGGCGGTGCTGAGCCGGCGTCTGATCGAGGACTCGGCGCTGGCCGACGGCATGCTGCACTGCCTGATCTACGCGCCGCGCAGCATCCTGATGATGCTCTGGTTCGTGCTGCATTCGGCGTTGTCACCCCGCAACACTTCGGCGAAGTCGCTCCCGTCGTTCGTCGGGCATGTCAAGAGCGAGTCGCTTTCGGTCTCGCTGCAGCGCCCGGCGCGGGCCAGCATCGACGGCGAGCGCCTGGAGGCCGACGAGTTCGAACTGAGCGTGGAGAAGGGCGGTCTGCTGCTCATCCCCGGGCGCCACCTCACGCTGGACAACACCGCCCCGGACCCGAAGGAAGTCTTCCGCACCAAGGGCGTGCCGACGGGCGACATCATCGACACGCTCGTCAAACGCCACCTGCCGTGGATCAACCGGGCAACAACCGAGGAGTTCCGCGACCTGTTCCTGATCCTGCGCGACAACGCGAAGGCGACCGAATCGTTCGTGGTGCTCATGATCCTCTCGACGATGCTCGCGGCCCTCGGCCTGTTCGCCAATTCAGGGCCGGTGATCATCGGCGCGATGATCCTCGCGCCGCTGATGGCGCCGATCGTGGCGCTCTCCATGGGCGTCCTCCGGACCAGCGAGAAGGAACTGCTGCGCAACAGCCTGAAGTCGCTGGCCATCGGCGTCGGGCTCGCGCTGGCGTGCACGATCGTGCTGACGGTCCTCACGCCGCTGCGATCGGTCAACGCCGAGATTTCGTCACGCCTGAACCCGACGATTCTCGACATGGGCATCGCCATGATCTCGGGGGCCGCGGGCGCGTACGCCCATGCGCGAGCGGAGATCGCCAAGAGCCTCGCGGGCGTCGCGATCGCGGTCGCGCTCGTCCCGCCGCTGGCGGTCGCGGGGATCGGTCTCGGCTGGGGCGACCCTGCGGTGTTCCTCGGCGCGGGCCTGCTGTTCCTGACAAACCTCGCCGGGATGACCCTCGCCGCGGCGGGCGTGTTCCTGATCATGGGCTTCAGCCCGTTCACATACTCGCGCCGCGGCGTGCTGACGCTCGTGGTGTTCGCGATCATCGTGAGCTCGCTGCTGGTTCCGAGTTTCGCGAAGATGATCACCGAGCACCGCGTGCTCCGCGCGCTCGACGGCTGGGAATCGCCCAGCGGCGTGATGGTCCGCGAGATCGACATCAGCCACGGCCCGACGGTCCGCGTATCAGCCCGCCTGATCGACGACGACCCCATCGACACCGATCGCCTCGATGAGATCAAACGCGAGATCGAGGAGCGGCTGGGGTATGAGATCGAACTCGAAGCGCGGCTTGGGGTGCTGAGGCGGTAGCGGTCAATCGCCGCCGGCCAGCCGCTCGAACTCCTCGCCGAAGATCTCGTACGACAGGATCGAGGGGTCGTGGGTCGCGCCGAGGCGGGTGTAGAAGCGTTCGGCGCCGTCGTTGCCGGCCTTCACTTCCCAGAGCATGCCGCGGCAGCCGCGGGACTTGGCGAGGGCGGCGAGGAGGGCCATGGCTCGGGCGCCGATGCCGCTGCCGCGATGCTCGGGTCGGATGTAAATGTCCTCGAGGCAGAGGACGCGCTGGCCGGAGAAGGTCGGGACGCGTTCGAAGAACCACGCGTGACCGACGGGGGCTGACCCGCTTTCGAAGATCACGCACTCGGCGGTGGCGCGTTCGCCGAACAGGGCTTCGCAGAGCACGTGCGGCGTGGAGCGGACCGCGCCGGGGCGACCTTCGACTTCGGCGAGGCCTTCGAGGTTCGCGAGGATGAACTCGGCGTCATCCGGGTTGGCTCGACGGCAGGTGAGTCCGAGGGTCCGGTCAGAGCTCATTGACGTTCATCCACTGCAGCAGATCGTTCGCGGAGCGCTGGCCCCGGAGCGTGGCGACGACTTCGCCGTCGCGCAGAAGGTAGGTCATGGGGATCGCGCGCCCGCCGAGGTAACGGTCGGCACTCTCACCCTCGCGATCGACCTCGATGTGCGTGGCGAGGGCTGGGCCGTCGGTCAGGCGGATGATGACTAGAGCGTTGGTGAGCGCATCTTTCTTGTACTGCTGGCATGGGGCGCAGCGGTCGGCGGTGGCGAAGACGATCAGCGGTCGGTTGTCGCGCTTCGATCGCTCGACGGCTTCGGGCAGGGGCGGGGCATCCGTGAGCACGTCCGGGAGCGTGATGACCTCGCGCGCGACGATGAAGCCGGTCTCGGGGTCGTACTCGTGCTCGATGGTGAGCCGGTCCATCCAGGCCTGGATGTTCGGCGGCGGCTCAACGCTCGACTGCTGCTCGTCACTGGAGGCGCACGAGGCGAGCGCGGAGAGGACGAGGATCAGGCTCAGTACGGACGCCGCCGATCGGAGGATGATGGACTGCATGCTCCGATGATAGCGGACTCATCTGGGCCGTCCCTTCAGCAATCGGCCGATCGAACTGGTGAGGTCCTTGAGCGGAACGATGCGGGAGGTGGGCTCGCTGAGCGTGCCACCGATCTCCACGGCGACGGCGTTGGACTGGGCGGCGCGGATGGCGCGGTCGACGACTTCGAGGAAGGAGGCTCTGGTTCCCTTGAGGGGGCGTGCTGCGCCGACGGCGGAGCCGCTGATCGGGCTTGTTCTGGGGTCGAAGATGTTGTCGATGCGCAGGCCGGCGAGCACATCGGTGCCGCGGTTGAAGTAGTTCAGGCGAGCGATCTCGAGGGCCCCGCCTTCGAGGCGGATGACAGCTTCGCCTTCTCCCTCGGGTTTGGTGGTGCCGATGTCGAGGCGGAGCGCGCTGTAGACCTGCGCGATGCCCGGCAGCGCGAGCAGGTCGGACTCGGTGAGCGAGAGCTGCGCACCGCCGTAGAGCCGGTGCGGGGCTTCGAGCACGCCGCCGACAGACCAGTCGCCGCTGACGCGCCCGGGCATGGGCCGATCGTCGAGCTTCGCGGCGTTGGCGATCTGCTGGAGATCGAGGCGATCCATGATGAGGTGCACGAACGCCGCGGTCTCGTCGGCGTGACGCGTGACGCGCCCGTAAAAGTCGACGCGCCCGTCTGCGAGGGTCATCTTGCCCTCCCGGATCTCGACGCGGGATGGGCCGAAGTGGGCGAGTGCTTCGAGGTCGGGCACGGGCCGGTCGCCTCTGCCGATGGTGAAGCCCGCGTAGGACGCGTCGACGAAGTCGGCGACGATGTTCAGCTCCATCGGGAGCGTGGCGCGCGGGTCGGTGGCGGGCTGGAGCGTGAGGCTGCCGGAGGTCGTGCCGACGAGATCATCGATCGACGGAGCGAACGGCCTCAGGCTCGAGAGCCGGAGTTCGGACCATGAAGCATCGAGGTGCGCAGCGCGCCAGGGGTCTTCGCGAAGCCCGAAGCGGGCGGTGCCGGTCAACTGGCCGTCGAGCGTGGTGAGTTGAAAGTTCGTGACGCGGATGTCGTCGGGGGAGAGGCTGGTGCTGGCTCGGAGGGTGCCGGCGTCCTGGCCGTTGTAGCGCAGTGCGACCTCGGTCTCGACAGCGCCGGACGCTCCGAGCGGCGACAGCAGGAGTTCGACCTCGCCCTCGGCGCTGGCCTGCGCGCTGAGGCGCTGCTCGGGCAGTTCGAGGGGCCAGTCGGCGAGGCGGAAGCTGGCGGCGATGCGATCGGGCTGGTCGAGGTTCATCTCGGCGCTGGCGTGGAGTTCGCCTTCGCCGCTGCGGAGGACGGCTTCGGGAAGGGTGAGGCGTCCGTCGCCGACGCGGAGGGCGCCCTCGCCGGACAGCGAACCGAACTCGTCGGTTTGGATCTCCTGCACGAGCCACTCGCCGGTTGCGACGGCGCTCGTGGGGTCGTCGAACGGGATGGTGGCCTCGAGCTCCGCGCCGGCGAGACCGGAGAGGGGCTGCGGGATGCGGAGCAGCGTGCCGACACGGGCGAGCGACACGCCGGACGCGCTCAGGGCGGTGTCGATGTGCACCTCTCCTCGCGCGAACGACGCGGTTGCGCTGACCTCGCCGTCGAGGAGTGTGGTCGGGTCGATCGTGAGTTCGACGGCGGACTCGTCGGCGTGGGCGCGCATCTTCAGGACGAGCGGACCGACCGGCTGGTCGTTGTAGGAGACGGCCTGCACGGTCGAGGTGGCGTCGATGTTGAGATCGAGGGGCCGTAGTGTCCCCGTGGCGGTGCCGGTCGCGTCGATGCGTTCGGTGCGCAGGCCTGTGAGAGAGAGCCCGTCGGGTGCGACGGCGTCGAAGGTGAGCTGGCTGTCGAGTTCGCCCTCGAAACCGAGTCGACCGGAGAGGCGAGCGGTCGCGCCGTCGTAGGTCGAGGTGAACTCGTCGATCTGCGCATAGGCCCGGTCGCCTCGGGCGGTCAGATCGAATGACAGCGCGCGGTCTGGCAAAGAGGGGATCGTGGCACGCGGGCGCCATTCGTCGGCGCCGGCGACGATGGACCAGCCGTAGGACTCGGCGTTGAAGGCGCCGGTGATCTGCGCGCTCGTGCCGGTGCGTCCGGGGACGGTGAACTCGTCGATCGCGATGTTCGGCCAGTTCAGGGTTGCGCGAGCCATCGCGCCGTCGAAGTTCGCGCTGGCGTCTTCGCGGGTGACCGTGGCCTGCTGGATCTGCGCGGCGGCGTTCATGGTCTGCCACGACTCGCCGACGGCGTTGAGGACGGTCGAGATCTGCCAGTCGGTGCCGTCGAGCGCGCCGGTCGTGTCCACGGTGGCGAGCAGGCGGGCCTCACCGAGGGGGGCTCGGCTGGCCTGTGCGCTGAGGGACCCGGCAGTGGTCAGTGATGCCGCTTCGGTGCTCTGCCATTCGAGTTCGGCGGTGCCGGAGCGGGATTCGAGGGACCACGCGCCCGACGCGTGGAAGTCGGCGATGTGTTCGACGCGACCGGTGAGCGTTTGCAGCGTCAGGTCGGACGTGCTGAGGACGGCGGTGCCCTGCTCCAGACGGACGGTCAGCGCGCCCGCGCCGCGCCCCTGCGTCACGGTGAGGCCGCTCGGCTGCACGCGGAGGTCGAGGCCGTCCAGTGCGGCGTCAATGCGTCCGGTTGCGCCGAGTTCGCCGGCGCGGAGGGTGTCGATGGCGAGAGACCCGGCGAGCGCACCGGAGCGGATGTCGCCGGTCCAGACGCCGGAGGCGTCGAGCGGCTGGGGGAGTTCGGCGACGAAGGGCTCGATGAGCGAGCGGACCTCGTCGACGTCGAACTCGACGCGATGGGCCCAGCCGGCGCCGGGGGCGAGGCGCCCGTCGATGGCGATGCGGTTTTCGAGCGAGAGCGTGAAGTTCCAGGCGAGCGGGCCGTCGGGGGTGCCGTTGATCTCGAAGGGGGTGTACTGGAGCAAGCGTCCGTCCGGCAGCGCGACATTGACCTCGGCGTTGCGGATGATCAGTCTCGGCAGGTCGGGTGTCGTCGCGCTGGAGGGATCGCCGGGCTGGCGCGCGCCGGCGGCGATCTGTGCTGCCTCGATCAGGTTCCACTGTTCTGACGGGTCGGTGCGCAGGTCAACGACCGGGTCGACGATGCGGAGTTCGCTGAGGCCGAGCGAGCGGGTGAGCGCGAGGCGGATGAGCGAGTGGTGGCGGACGGTGACCCGGCGCACGCGGACGAACGGGTCGGACTCGAGCGGGAGCGCGGCCTCGAAGTCTTCGAGTGTCGTGTGGCCGCCCCACGAGGTGCGGAGAGAGGACGCGTCGACGCTGAGGCCGGTCTGCTTGCGGATCGCATCGAGAACGATGTTCTTCGGCACGTCGGTCGAGAGGACGATCTGGACGGCGACGGCGATGAGAACGAGCAGAACCGCTGCGCTGATGATGATTCGGATGAGCCAGCGCTTCATGGCTACTCGGCCGTCGGGTCGGTGGTCGGGATGTTGCCGACGGTGCGCGGGCCGAAGCCGAAGACCCACCAGTCGTCGCGGGTGGTGCGCCCGATGAACGGTCCGGAGGTGGCGACGACCTCGCCGGAGTCGGCCCAGTAGGCGATGAACGCGACGGAGGCGACGCCGATCTGGTTGATGTTCTTGAGCAGCGCGAGTTCGGGGGTGGCGAAGGGCGTGCTGGTGGTGGAGTCGCCGCCGTCTTCCCCGGCGCGGAGGACGAGCGAGGGCAGGCCGAGGAGGTAATCGGAGCGGTCGATGCCGACGCCGCCGCTTCGGACCTCGAGGATGACCTGGGCCATGTCACGCTCGGGCATGAGCTGGACGCCGCCGAGGAAGAGGCGGTTGCGGAGTTCGCCGAGGACGAACTTGGATTCGGAAGCGGCGAAGTACTGGTCATCCACGAAGACGCGTCTGCCCCGGAGTCCCTCGACGGAAAGCTGGGAGACGGCCAGCGATGCGGCCTGGGAGAGCAGGAACTGCTCCGTCGCGGTGCGCGAGGGGTCCGTGGTGCGGATGGTGCTGGTGCACGCCGGGAGCAGCGCGAGGGCGGCGAACAGGGCGATCGGGATGGTTCGGCCTTGGAAGAGCACGGTCAGGCATGGTACCGGACGGCGGGCGACGGGTCGCGTCAAGCCTGAAACTGGGAACCTGGGGCCGGACTTCTGGTATGTATTCGGGTTGCATGAAGTCTGTCTCAGAGAGGATGTGCATGGTGCGGAAACTGGGTGTGCTCTTCGCTTCGGCGTGTCTGTCGCTTCCGGCGATGGCGGATGTCTCGTTCGAAGTGGTGATCCCGGAAGGGGTGGAGTCGTACACGGGAAGGGTGTACGTGGCGCTGGCGCGGCCGGGTGGTCGCGGCGAGCCGCGTCAGGCGATGCACAGTTGGTTCAGCCCGCCGCCGGTGTTCGCGGTGGATGTGGATGGCGCGACGGCCGGCGATGTCGTAACGATCGGCGAAGGATCGCTGGGTCACCCGGTGTCGATCGATGAGTTGGAAGCGGGCGAGTGGGATGCGCAGGCGGTGCTTCGGATCAGTCTGGACTCGCCGAAGGCGGGGACGGGTGCGGGGGACCGGTACTCGGCGGTGACGACGATCACGGTGCCCGAGGATGCCGGAGCGCGCGACGCGATGGAGCCGCTGCGTCTGGTCCCGGACTCGGTCGTGGAAGCGACGCCGTTCGAGGAGAGCCCGCGCGTGCGTCTGCTGGAGTTCCGCAGCGACCTGCTGAGCGAGTTTCACGGGCGGGATTACATGGTGCGCGCGGGGATCGTGGTGCCCGAAGGTTTTGATGAGCGGCCCGCGGATGCGAAGTACCCCGTGGTCATCGATATCCCGGGTTTCGGAGGCACGCATCGCGGCGCCGCGCGGATGGGGCGGATGATCGACCGGGTGTACGACGGCGATCTGCTGTGGGTCGTGCCCGATCCGTCGTGCTACCGCGGGCACAGCGTGTTCGCGGATTCGGCGACGAACGGGCCGTGGGGCGCGATGCTGGTGCGTGAGATGATGCCCAGGATCGATGAAGAGTTCGGCGGCGCGGGGCCGGAGCACCGGTACGCGACGGGCGTGAGCTCGGGCGGGTGGTCGAGTCTGTGGTTGCAGGTGCATTACATCGACGACTTCGCGGGCTGCTGGAGCCATGTGCCGGACCCGGTTGATTTCCGCGATTTCCAGTACATCAACCTCTACAAGCCCGGCGAGAACATGTATGTGGACGCCGACGGCAACGAGCGCGGTCTCGCGCGGCGGAACGGCGAGATCATGCTGACCTACCGCGAGTTTGTCGCGCGGGAAGAGGTGCTGGGACCCGGCGGGCAGATCCACTCGTTCGAGGCGGTGTTCAGCCCACGCCTGGTGGACGGTGAGCCGATGCCGATCTTCGATCGCGAGACGGGTGCGGTGGATGTCCTTGCGACGGAACTGTGGAAGCCCTACGACATCCGCCTGAAGCTGGAGCGCGCCTGGAAGGTTCGCAACGAGGACCTCGCGGGGAAGATCCGTGTATACGCGGGCGAGGTGGACACCTTCTATCTCGAGGGCGCGGTGCGGATGCTGGCGAACATGGCCGAGCGGGAAGGGATCGATGCGACCATCGAGGTGATCGACGGCATGGGGCACTCGCTGTATCGGGGGGGGATGATGGACATGCTCCAGACGATCAAGGAGCGGTGGGAAGCGCGCGAGGAGTGATTGGCGCGAGGGGCTGCCGGTCACGATCTGAATCCAAGCGTGGTTCAGTGCGGTGCGGCCCGGCACTGGCGGGCGAGCCGCCAGTGGCACCAGTGCGCGATGAGCGTTGGGTTTGCTCGATGCTCGGGACCCTGAGCTCGCGCTCAGCGCTCCTGTTCCGGGCGCTCGACGCTTCGGGCTGCGGGTATGATCCCGCGCCATGCCCCCACTGCTGACCGCCCGTGACATCTCGAAGCACTTTGCCACTCGCCTGCTGTTTTCCGGGGTGTCGCTGCAGGTAGACGAGGGGGAGCGGATCGCGCTGATCGGGCCGAATGGGGCGGGCAAGAGCACGCTGGTGAAGATTCTGGCCGGGCTGGAGGAGGCCGAGGACGGGGAGATCCTGCCGCGGCGGGGGTTGATCAGCGCGTATGTGCCTCAGGCGGATGTGTTCGAGGAGGGAGCGACGGTGCGGTCGGCGGTAGTGGATGCGCTGGCGAGGGCGGCTTCGGATGGTGTGATCGGGCACCTGCACGACGCGCACGAGTTCGAGATCGCGGCGGACATGACGATCTACCGGGTAGGTCTGGGGGACCTGATGGACACGGCCTGCGCGAAGCTGTCGGGCGGGCAGCGCAAGCGTCTGTCGATCGCGCGCGGGCTGGCGCTGGAGCCGGATCTGCTCATGCTGGACGAGCCGACGAACCATCTGGATGTGGAGGGGATCGACTGGCTGGAGGATGTGCTCCGGACGGGGAGTTTCGCGTCGATCGTGGTGACGCACGACCGGGCGTTTCTGGAGCAGACGGCGACGCGGATCGTGGAATTGTCGCGTGCGTACCCGGAGGGGACGTTCTCGGTGAAGGGCAACTACGGCGAGTTCCTGCGGCGCAAGGGCGAGTTCCTGGATGCGCAGGCGGAGCACGAGCGGTCGCTGAGCAATCAGGTGCGCGACGATTTGCGCTGGCTGTCGCGCGGGGCGAAGGCGAGGCGGACGAAGAGCAAGAGCCGCATCGATGCGAGTTACGAGCGGATGGACCAGCTTGCGGAGCTGCGTCAGCGGAACGCGACGCAGAAGTCGGCGCGGATCGACTTCACGGCGACGGGGCGCGAGACGCAGAAGCTGCTGGTCGGGCGTGGATTGCGGAAGTCGTACGGCGACAAGGTGCTGTTCGAGAACCTGGACATCCTGCTGGCGCCGGGTTCGATCCTGGGGCTGATGGGGCCGAACGGGTCGGGCAAGAGCACGCTGATCAAGATGCTGATGGGCGACCTGGCGAGTGATCCGCCGACGGCGCAGATGCTCAAGGACGATGAGGATGTGAAGCGGTCGCTGCCGAAGAGCACGCCGGAGTTGGGGACGATCCAGCGGGCGGACAAGCTGCGGATGGTGCTGTTCAGCCAGCACCGGACGGAGCTGGACCCGGACAAGACGCTGGGCGAGACGCTGTCGCCGAGCGACGGGGTGGTGTATCGCGGCACGATGCTGCACATCGCGACGTGGGCGGAGATGTTCCTGTTCACGAAGGCGCAGCTGCGCACGCCGATCAAGAACCTGTCGGGCGGCGAGCAGGCGCGGGTGCACATCGCCAAGCTCATGCTGGAGCCGGCGGATGTCCTGATTCTGGACGAGCCGACGAACGATCTGGACCTGGCGTCGCTTGAGGTTTTGGAGGAGAGCCTGGAAGAGTTCCCGGGCGCGATCGTGCTGGTGACGCACGACCGGGCGATGCTGGACCGGCTGGCGACGAACGTGCTCGCGCTGGATGGCGAGGGCGGGTCGCGGTACTTCGCGGACTACCAGCAGTGGCACGCCATCACGCGTGCGGAGGAGAAGGCGCGGGCGAAGGAGAACGCGAAGCCGGCGAAAGCGGAAGCAGCGGTGTCGGCGCCGGAGCCGAAGCCGGAAGCGCCCGCGAAGAAGAAGCTGACGTTCACCGAGAAGCACGAACTCGACCGGATGGAGGAGTCCATCGAGAAGGCCGAGGCGCGCGTGAGCGAGTTGCAGGCGGAGATGGACAAGCCGGAGGTGCTGGCGGATCACAAGCGGCTGTCAGAGGTCGGTGTGAAGCTGGGGGCGGCGCAGCGGGAGCGGGACCGGCTGTATGCGCGATGGGCGGAGCTTGAGGAGCGGGTGTAGGCGCAGAGGGCATTCACTTGCCGGTTGCTCGGGACCCTGAGCTCGCGCTCAGGCGTTCTATCGTTCCGGAGTATTGATGACCAGGAGATGCGCAGCGATGTTTATATTCGTGAGGCGGCGAGGGGGCTGACGGATTCCTTCATGAGCGCCAGTGTGTTCGGGTTGTAGAGGATCCGGAGAACCACCACTTGCGCAAGTAGCGTCAAAAGGCCGAAGCCGAGGCTGAACCACAGGAAGCCGATGGCTCCTTGAACTTCGTTTCTCGATTCCGGGAGAAGCAGAACGGCACTGACGAGGAGAAGTCCGATTGCCGATCGGATCAGCGCAAGCCATGTGAGAACGATTGCGAACTTCAGACCGAGGCAAGAGCGGCAGATGAGTCCGACCCCGGCGATCAGGAACAGCAGCGTGAATAGCGGCGCGAGGATCGGAACGCCCCCTGCGAGAACTTCCTGCACCCCGTCTAGAAGACTTGCTGCCGCGCCGAGCATCATCAGAACGATCACGAAGCGCAGGGGTCCGGTCCCCGGGGCGTTGTCGGCTTGCGGGTCTGCAGCGTTGTGTTGCGACATGGCTGCTTCCTTTCGCGGGGGAGCATATTGGATTTTTCGATCTGCTTGGCGCGGTTCGTGGCGATGAGCATTGGCTTGCAGATTATTGGCGACCCTGAGCTCGTGCTCAGGGCTCTGATCCGAACTGAACCCTGCGAGCCCGAAGACTCGGGCCGCCCCCTCATCCGTCCGCTTCGCGGCCACCTTCTCCCTCGAGGGGAGGAGGACCTCGATCAGGCCAGTCGGTCGGTGGCGACGTGGTATTGGGGGTCGTCGGAGAGGTTGGTCAGGACGAAGTTTTCGGCGTTGCGGAGCAGCGTGCGGCACTCGGGGCTGAGGTGCGTGAGGTGCAGGCGCTTGCCGAGCGCGGCGTACTTCTCGCCGAGGGCGTTGATGGCTTCGAGGCCGGACTGGTCGTAGACGCGGGTGTAGTAGAAGTCGATGACGACGTCGTCGGGGTCGTTCTTCGGGTCGAAGAGCTGCTTGAAGGCCTGCGCGGAGGCGAAGAAGAGCGGGCCGTGGAGCTGGTAGTGCTTCGCGCCGTGCTCGTCGAGTTTGACATCGACGCCGATGTGCTTGGCGTGCTGCCAGGCGAAGGCGAGCGCTGAGAGGATGACGCCGATGATCACGGCGGTGGCGAGGTCGTGCATGATGGCGGTGTAGCCGGCGACGACGACCATGATGAGCATGTCGCGGGCGGGCATCTTGCCGAACATGCGCAGGGACGCCCACTCGAAGGTGCCGATGACGACCATGAACATGACGCCGACGAGGGCGGCGATGGGGATCATCTCGATCCACTGCGACAGGAAGAGCATAAACGCGAGGAGGCAGACGGCGGCGGTGACGCCGGAGAGTCGGCCGCGCCCGCCGGAGTTCACGTTGATGAGCGACTGTCCGATCATGGCGCAGCCGCCCATGCCGCCGAAGAGGCCGCAGGTGATGTTGGCGGTGCCCTGACCGATGCACTCGCGGTTGCCGCGGCCGCGGGTGTCGGTGATCTCGTCGATGAGGGTCATGGTCATCAGCGACTCGATGAGTCCGACGGCGGCGAGGATGAAGGCGAAGGGCGCGATGATGCGCAGGGTCTCCCAGGTCAGGGGCGGGAGCGCGTACTCGAGGAAGAACGGTTTGGGCAGGCCGGCCTTGAGGCCGACGGTGTCTTCGTCGATGGCGGCGATGGCGGCGGTGACGGCTTCTGCCTGCGCTTCCGGGTTGGCATCGTCGAAGCCTTCGGCGGGGCCGACGACTTCGGATGCGGCTTCGGCGCGGGCGTTGTTCATCAGCATGTCGCCGACGGTGAGGACGACGTTGGGGTTTGCGTCCGGAGCGATGTCCGAATCGAGCCAGGCGTTGCCGGCGGCGGCGATTCCGCTGACGACGAGGATGGCGACGAGCGAGGCCGGCACGGCGCGGGTGATCTTCGGGAGCAGCCAGATGATGGCCATGGTCAGCGCAACGAGTGCGAGCATGATCCAGAGGGCGGGGCCGTTCAGAAACGCGACGGTGCCCGTGCTGTCGGCGAACTTGAAGCTGCCGATCTGGGCCATGCCGATGACGATGGCCAGCCCGTTGACGAAGCCGAGCATGACGGGGTGGGGCACCATGCGGATGAGCTTGCCGAGGCGCGCGGTGCCGACGAGGACCTGGATGACGCCGCAGAGCATGACGGCGGGGAAGAGGTACTCGATGCCGTGGATGGCGACGAGGGAGACGACAACGACGGCCATCGCGCCGGTGGCGCCGGAGATCATGCCGGGGCGGCCGCCGACGATGGACGCGACCAGACCGATGAAGAACGCAGAGTAGAGTCCGATGATCGGCGAGACGCCGGCGACGAACGCGAAGGCGACGGCTTCGGGGACGAGGGCCAGGGCGACGGTGAGGCCGGAGAGGACATCGTTTCGCAGGTTCCGCTGCTGCGCGCGGAAGAAGTTCAGCATTGCCGGGAGGCTCCGGGAGCGGGGACAAAGCAACCGGAACCGTCAGGAATCGGGTGCGAGGGTGAGGCAGATTGATCGCGGGAAAGACGCGGAAAGCGGTCTTACGGGGATCTGAGACGGGTCTGCGTCTTTGGAGAGGTGATGGTAGCGGCAGGGGTCGGGAGGGGCAACGGCGGCGAGAGTTGGAAGAACCATGCTCAAACAAGTTTGAGCATGCCACCCGGGCTCAGCGTTTCTTCGTTGTTTTCTTCGTGACCTTCTTCTTGGACGTCTTCTTCTTGGTGGACTTCTTCGTTGATGTCTTCTTGGAGACGGGCTTCTTCGCGGTCTTCTTCTTGGTCGTCTTCTTGCCGGCCGATTTCCGCTTCGAGGCGGGG
>Ga0070726_10001396_pt1 | contig 24466 bp, 27 predicted proteins | sample tdAd471_FD_67275 | JGI IMG/M metagenome (GOLD analysis project Ga0070726, IMG submission 67275) | Marine sediment microbial communities from the Atlantic coast under amendment with organic carbon and nitrate - tdAd47.1 | ecosystem: Environmental > Aquatic > Marine > Coastal > Sediment | place...
CTTAAGTATCCCGATTTGCCCACAGCGGCAATCTCCACTGCTTTTTTAAGGGATTGCTCGGCATCTTTTAGATATTTTATATCACCCGTTCCTTTAAAAAAACGGCTGTATTCTCCAGCTACGTTGCCCAAACTAAGCAACTGCATGCTATCGGATTTTATTTTGTTATCCCAAAGTTTGAAATATTTGGATGTTGCTTTTACAGGTTCCGCTGCCAAAAATTGGTCGTAATCGTTTCTGTCTGTTTTAAAAGCTGCTTCTTCTTGCTGACACGATGCCAAAAACAATAGGGCCAGTGGTAGAAATATATATTGTATTGTAGTTTTCATCTTGTTGTTGTTTTTAAAATTAAATAAGGGGCTGTCTAAAATGTCGATTTTCGTCAACCTGAACATGGTTCAGGTTCTCAAAACAATTTGTTTATTATGTTGATGAGATTCTGAAATAAACCTGTCTGCCGACAGGCAGGTTCAGAATGACGCATTTCAATACTTTTCAAACAGCCCCATCCTTTTCATAGCAATTACTCAGGAGCTCCCAAATATGGAAACGTGGTTGAAATATCTGCCGTTAGCCCAACACCGTCAGATGTTAGTCTTGGCAAATCGGCCATACCATCATCATCTAGATCTTGACCGCTAAAACGGTCTCCTTCCATACCTCCAAAGAATAAGATCAGAGATACGTCGATAATATCATCGTTCGGATGTCTTCCTGTTAGGGCTACCTCATCTCCATCGGGCACCAATACATTACCATCGTTATCAAGGTCTGTTCCTGGATTAAAGTAAGTAGTTGGTAGATCCGGAGCTACGTCCAGAACATCAGCCGCCAAAACCGTGGTCAGTGTTGCAGCATCCAATCCCAGAATATTGTTCTCATAATTCACATCTGCAGGGTCCAATCCCAGTTTAAGGGCATACACATCGTGGTATTGCTCCAATCTAGCTTGGAATCCCGCTTGGAACGCTGCACTCATTTCCGAAGGAATTGTGGTATTATGTGCATCTTTAACACTTGCTTCACCTTCCATATCAAAACTCAAAGTGGTATTGATACCTGGGCGACCCAAGTGATCTACCTGTGCAAATGTTCCTGTAAAATCAACGCCCATCATATCATCATCGTCCATCATCATGTCATCATCCATCATCATGTCATCGTCCATCACGGTTCCGTTGTCATCGTTGCTACAGCTCACTACCAGTCCGAAGCTCAACGCAAGAGCTGTTATATATATTGATTGTCTTAGTTTCATAATATCGATTTAAATGTTCTTATTGTTTTCTGTTTGTAGTCACCCACGTTTTATAGACTGATAGTCCTAGGGCGTTTGTAGCTGTTGGAACGCCCAACATACTATTTGGAATTTCCACTACTATTGATAGTGTGTTGGCACCATCAAAAGTGTCAGCGGCTTCTTCTGGAGGTAAAAACCCACCTGGAGCGGAATCCGTTTCTGGAGAAATCACCGCGTTGAACTGGAAAAAGTCAAAAAAGAATGGATCTTGTCTTGGTCCAGCAAATAAGGATACACCATCCGAAGTGGTTTCCACAATGGCCGTAGCATCTGAAATTTCCACATCGCCCAAAGCAGCATCAGTATTTACTTCACTGCTCAATCCTGTTTGTGAAGGAGCGACTGGTCCAAAAAAGTACATTCTACCATCTCTTGCGATAGCTTGAATCACTTGATCTTCTACCAAATCACCATCCAAATCAATATTGATTTCGGTAAGTACATCCTCGTCAAAGGTTCCATAAGCCAGGTCTGGCAGTACATTGGATTGTAGGTCTACCACAAAAACAGTGTTGTCCGAACCTTCATTGGGTTCAAAAGCATAAAAATCGGCAATGTCCGCAGTGGTTCCAGCCGATGAAGGCGCATCAATATGGTCTGCCGCCACCAAAACGGTAGCTGCAACTGCCAAGGCGCCCAAGCCTAATAGATATTTCGTTGTTTTTCTCATGTTACTTGTTTTTAAAGTTTCGTTCACCCCTACCTACGGAACCTTTTGGGAGAGGGTTTGGTTTTTAAATGTTAAAATTGTCTTAACAGTATTTTATCGAAGTGATTTACTTTGGGTAAAACAAAGTCATAGAAATTGTTTTACTTTGGCACGTTAATTCTTTTACATGAACCCTTCTTCCTCTGGATGGATCAACAAGTTTGGTCACCTTGTAGATCAAGAGTCTTTACCTTATGAAGACTTTAATAGCTTGTACAGGGAACTCAAAAAAAATGGTTTTATCTATGGTGTACATTTAAACATACCTGCCTTTATTGCCGTAGAGCACACTTTGAGCGAAGATGAAATTGCCAAGATCAATCTGCTCACTGCTTTATATTTCACCTATATTTTTGAGGTTGGAAAAACAGATTTTGAAGCTTTTGTGAACACGATTTTTGAGTACTACCAATCGTTGAATGTAAATAAGGTTTCATTTTTGAACAAGATATTGACCGGTTCCAAAACAGAGTCGCAACTGGAAAAATTAATCGATTCCCGAATCTATCTAAGTGATAATACTTTTAGTAGGGCACTCGGAAATAGTTTGACCAATTCACTCCTATATGTAGATATTCTCATCTTTATGATATATCTGCGAAGCAACAAAAATGTAATGGGTCACGCCCAACTTTTGGAGTACGTAACCATCAACATTGTGTACCATGCACTCAACTCCAAAGAGACCCACGATTCGGACGCAAAACTGATTCAATTATTGGGATCATCCTTAACTTATGTTGATTTAGATGAATCAAAATTTGATGGTAATTATTCCGATTTATTGACCCAAAAATTTACCAAAAATGAACGGGATTATTTTTTGGATATGGCTTGCTTGACCATCTGGGAAGACAAGACATTGGACTATACCGAAACGGACTATATCTTTGGTCTGGGAAAGGACTTGGGGAAGTCAAAAAAAGTGATTGAAAATGAGCTTGAATTTGTAGCAGATTTTTTTGAAAAAAACAAAGATAAAATCGCCTATCTGAGCAACAAAAATTTGGCCGTTCAATTCTATGATGGAATGTCCAAAAATGTAAGTAAACTGATTCTTAGAAATAGTAAAAGATTAAAAAAAGAGCTTACCGAAAGTAGAGAATTGGTTGCACTTTTATCCAAGTCAACCGTTAAGGATTTGAGTCCAGAAGAAAAGAAAAAAGTACAAAATCAGTTGATCGATATTTTTAAAAGCATTCCTTCTTTGGCCATTTTTATGTTGCCTGGGGGAGCCATTCTTCTACCCATTTTTATTAAATTGATTCCCAAATTATTGCCCTCTGCTTTTGACGACAACCGTATTGAAGAAAATGGGTGATATGGAGGTAAAAAACTTACTATAAGAAAAGCTTATAGTAAGTTTTTTATAAATCTAATAATTTAATTATCAGTATTTTATATTTATTTATTCCAACCAAAACTTAAAATCCCTTACACGTTCCCTGCTCACAATGATTTCGTGTTCATTAAAACGATTCAACTTGATTTGAAGCCTTGAATTGGTGTATGAAATGATGTCTCCTATATGGTTGATGTTTACGTAGAACTTTCGGCTCACCCTAAAAAATGTTTGTGGTTCCAACTCCTCCTCCAACTGTTCCAAGGTAGTGTCCAACAAATAATTTCTACCATCCGAAGTGGCTGCATAAGTTCCTTTGTTTTCACTGTAAAAACATTCCACATCATCTGCGTTTATAATTTTTAAATGTTGTCCCACCTTGGCAGTAAACCTCTTTTTATATTCACGCTCCAAGGGGTTCACCAAGAGGTTTCTTATATCGTTGAAATCGATGGGGATTTTCTGACTTTCAGGCTTGAAATTTTGATACTTTTTTACTGCTATTTCCAGTTCTTCTTCGTCGATTGGTTTTAGCAAATAATCAATGCTATTCAACTTGAAAGCTTGAAGCGCATATTCGTCATAGGCTGTGGTAAAAATTATAGCGCTTTTTACTTCAATGGCATCAAAAATTTCGAAGGAAAGTCCATCCGATAATTGAATGTCCAAAAAGATTAAATCCGGATGTGAATTTTCTTGAAACCATACAATGGCTTCTTCAACGGAATGCAACATGGTGGAGACCTCAATTTCCAATTCGGAAAGCAATCTGGACAATCGTCTTGCTGCCGGTTTTTCGTCTTCAATAATCAGGACATTCATCTATATACGGTTTGTTTTTTTAGTTGATGGTTTTACGTGATTCGTCTTCTTTCAAATATTTTTGCACTTGCCGCTCTTCCCAATTTTTTATTAACGGATATCCAAAAACAGCATATCCTTGAACAGCAATTACAATTCCCCAAATTATGGGTACGGCTAAAATATTCCAATCTACCCATTGCAAAAAATTCGGATCGGTATTTCCACCATGCTCCAAAACCCATTCAACAATATTTTGTTTTAAGGAGAGTAAAACAGCACTCGCTAAAATAAATTTGCCCAAGTGATGATAAAAATCCTTGATAGCATTTATTCTACGTTTGGCAGATTCCAAAGTGATGTCTCTTGTCATAGTTTTATTTTTATTTATCCACCTTGCCCTCGTCCTCTTCCATATATTTTTTGATCTGCCGTTCTTCCCACTTTTTAAAGAAAGTAAATTTATCCCGGAATACGATCAAGGTATGCACTATCAAAATCAAGGTCCAAATTAGGATGTTGCTGTTTATCCAATCGTAATAATAAGATTCTTTCGGAAATGCTTCCGGCAACAAGGAGGTCAACATGCCTGTTTTTAAGAGGTAAAGAATACCGTTGACGATTACAAAAATGGTTATGTGGCTATAATACCCTTTGAGTTCCTGAACTCGCTTTTTGGCCGCCTCTCTTGCCGTTTGTTTATTGGTCATCATCTTATTTGAACTTGTTCATTTCCTCTTTGTCCTCATCAATGAACTTTTGGATCTGTCGTTCTTCCCAATCTTTGCCCAGGAAGGGGTTAAACCCAAAGGTTTTAGAGGCGTGGAACAACAACCCTACTCCCCAAGCCCCCAGCGTAATAAAATGTTCCCATCGCCAAAAACTATCTGAATGCAGGTAGAGATTGATTAAAATAAAAGTGTTGATTACCACATAAATGGTCAAATGGATGTAAAACCCCTTGAGTTCGTCCACTTGCTTTTTGGCCCTGTCATACTTCTCTTTATTGAAATTTCCCATGCTCATTTCCATTTGTTGTTATGTTCTTCTTCTTGCATAAACTGCTCCAACTTGCGTTTTTCCCACTGTTTGCCAAAAAACGGATTGAGGTCGAACGTTTTAATGGCGTGGAACACAATCCCTATACCCCAACCAAACGCGGCCCACAAGAACCAAGCGTAGGCAAAATGGTTGGTAAAATAGTTAATCAGGGCCAGTCCTGATATCACAAGGACATAAGAGGTGAGGTTGCCGTAAAACTTTTTCAGTTCTTCCACGCGCTCCCTGGCCCGTATGTATTTGTTCTCTTTATCTGAAGTTTCCATTGTATTGCTGTTTGATGATATGTTATAGCTAAAAATACTCATTCTTAAAATTCTTTGTCATTCATAAATTCCTGAATCTTACGTTCTTCCCACTCCTTTCCAAAAAATGGATTGTGACCGTAAGCTGTCATCCAATGTCCCACTAGCCCAAGGCCCCAACCAATAGCTGGAAAAATAGCCCAAGGAAACTCAGTGGTTCTAAAATTAAGGTAGGCCAGCAGTGGAATTACCAAGCAATAGGCAGTTAAGTTGGAGTAAAAAGACTTGATGTGCTCTACTCTTTCCTTTGCCCTGGCATAACGATGTTCATTTGAATTTTCCATGATTGTTCGGTTTTTAGTATTGATTACAGGTCAAATATCTCCATACTCAAGTGCAAAATGAAAAACGAATTTCTGAACTGTAATTTTAGTGGGATGAATTGTATTGGAGGGGGTGAAGGGTGAAGGGTGAAGGGTTAAGGGTTAAGGGTTAAGGGTTAAGGGTTAAGGAAGCAAGTGAAAAAGATTTGTTGAAAACAACCCGAAACCACTTCAATTGAACTTGATACTTGAGCTTAGCTAACCAAGAGTTCTCGACTGCTCCTTCGACTGCGCTCAGGATGACAGCTCGAACTGACACCAGACATCCAACATCCGGACATCTAAGCTCTAAAAATCGTCCTTGTCCATGAGCTCCCTGATTTTACGTTCTTCCCAACGTTTGCCCCACAATGGGTTGTAGCCAAAAGCAGCCATTCCATGGGCAGTTAAACCGAACCCCCATCCAATGGTTGGAAAAAAGGCCCATAAAAACTCCGTAGTGCGGAAATTGAGCCACCACAAAAAGGGGATTACAATGCAATATGCCATAAGGTTGCCATAAAAGTCCTTAATGTTCTTGACCCGTTCTTTGGCATTGGCGTAGCGTTTCTCCTCAATATAACTCTCCTGAGTTTCCAGTACGGTGTACTTTTGGGTAAGCATCGGTATAAAAACGCTAAAATCCCTCTCTGTTTTTTTGATGAGCATTTCACGCTCCGTTAATATATTGTACCGCTGTTTTATGTTCTGAAGACCTACCCCACTACTCTTTTTCACTACTTGTTTTTCCTGAAGATTATTGCTCACGACCAACATGCCGTTTTGTTCAAAAACTTTAATGCGCAATGGTCGAGAAGAAGTAACTACATTATGTTTTACCGCATTTTCCAGCAAAAGTTGCAAGGACAGGGGCACTATTTTGGCCTCAGGTTGAGAGCATTGCTCTGGAATATCAAAGATGATGCTATCCTCAAAACGCATTTTTAGGAGTCTCACATAAGTTCTGGCAAAATTTAATTCTTCATCCACGGTGACCAAATCCTTATTTTTCTGCTCCAGTACATACCGGTAGACTTTGGATAGGGAGGTGGTGAAGTTTTGCGCCTGGTGAGGGTCTTCGTCAATCAAACTGGTCAATACATTGAGGCTATTGAACAAAAAATGGGGATCCAACTGGTTCTTTAAAGCATCGAACCTGGCAGATGCCGACCCAGCAATTATTTTTTGCTCTTTGACCTGTTTTTCCTTGTAATATTTGTAATAATAGGCAGCATAAAACATTAACGCCACCGCCATTGAAATGATAAATGAGCTCACATAGAACTCGGTACGTTCCTCTGCCAAAAACTGAGCAATGGATTTTTGATAGAACAAGACTACCAAAACAAATCTGGATACAATGATTCCTATAATGGAAGCTACAATATTTCCCAAAATACCATAGCCAATATACTTTTTAGTAAAGAGTTCCTTATTATACTTGCGCATTAAAAGTATAAAGGAAGCCGCATTGAACATGTATATAATGACAGAAAAAATCATGCTCTCCCAGAACTCCTCCCACAATTCTTGATAGGTGAGCTCCCAGCCCTTGATAAAGAAAATAATGAGGAAAACGATAAAAATAGCTATCCCCACTAAAAATGCTTTTACAAGTTCTTTTAAAAAGAGTTTCATCCTTTATTATTTATTGCAGCTTATCAATACCTGTTCCGCCCTTTCCTTGCCCCAAGAGGGGTAAAATGGTGTTTCGGATTTAAAGGTAGCAAAAAGTTCCAAGGCCCTTTCCACATCTTTACAATAAGGGGTGATGTCCTTGCCAAAATAGCGTGCGGAGCCCATATCCCATTCTGCTTTGGAGAATACTACTCGTGGGTTGTTTGGAGCAATCTCCAGAGCCTTTTGATACAATTGTTCAATTTTAGGTGAAAGCGTCATACCATAGGTAGCACCATCAAAGGCAACCCAAGCCGTGTTGATCAATGCCTCTTGAACCAAGATTTCTGGATTGTTTGGGGAAATGGCTTTGGCTACATCCAAAAATTCTTGTGCCTTTTCCAGTTGTTTGCTAAGTTTTTTCTCATCCCTTTCCCCAAAAGATATTACAGTATTTATCTGGGACACATAGTAATAGGGCAACCACTCATCCGGTTCTGCGGTAGCTATGCGTTCGAACATATTGGATGCCTCTGTTGTTTTTTGATTTTGCCATAGCTCAAAGGCCTTCTCCATTCCTTTCGAGTAGCGGTCCTGAGCGTTGATGAATGTGGTGCCAAGAAGCATAAGTGCTAAAATCAGTTTTTTCATGACTGTCGTTTTATGATTATTGATGTCACAAAGATGAATCAACATCTTACGCATATAAAAGAAGGATTACCGAACTGTATGTTTCTAAGGATGAATTGTAGTGTAGTAGTTTATCGACTAAACCATTTATTTGGTAATCATAAAAAAGGGCAATTGCTTTTTTCGAAATAAAAGAGGAATGGATTACAGCATCAGAAAGGCATGATTTTATATTGTGGGAAAATAGTTCAATTAACGCCGATTTTGATAAATAAATGTCATTTTATCTATGATTTAAATCACTCATATACAGTTTTTTACTATATTTACTTTGTTGGATTTCAAACTTTTCTCCCCACTTTTTTTTCCAACATTTTTTACGTATTTAATCAGACCCTTACTTGTAATTTAAATCCTCTCCTTGGATAGAAATAACGAGTTGTATCCCAAATTCCTAAACAAACTTTTATTCCATTTATCGTAATCACCAAAGTGATTACTCGTTTCTCCGGTGAGGTCATCGGTGTATGATTAAACTTCGAACATTCTTAATCCGAAGTTTTCTATTTAAACAATCAATAATAAACTTTAGAAAATGAAAAGAATTATTCTCCTATGTGCCTTTGTGGCATTGATTGCCAGTGCTTGTCAACAGGGACCTGTGCGATATACTCAGAATTCACCCGAAATTGAAACTGTTAAGCAATTCATAGACAATTACAACAATAAATTATTCGATACCGGTGTATATGCAGACACCTCAAAGGCCTATTACAACACCAATAAAAATCCGATGTCGCCGAATGAAGTTATGGACTATCACCGACAAACCGATGCCAACTATGCTACAAGAGGGTTTAAAGGCGATAATCAAGAGTATGAGATGGTGGTAACCGACGAAGGGGAAACCTGGGTAAACTGTTGGTTGCAATGGCAGTGCTCTTTAGCAGCCAACAATAAGAAAATAGAAATTCCGATTCACCTGACCTATCAATTTATCGATGGGAAAATAGTTCGGGAATACGGTTATTGGGATCCCACCGAAATTGTATTGGAGCTTCAAAAAATAGAGGCCGCGGCCAAAATGGCCGAGTCAGAAATGGAACCTACCGAATAGTATAAACTTAAAACCTTAGAAAAATGAAAAAATTATTCATAATAGCATTTTTGCTTCCATTTTTAATGGTAGCCCAAGAGAATCAAGAAGCGGCCATTTTCATGAACGTTCTTATGACACCACAGCCAGACAAAATTGAGGCTTTTGAAGCTGGAGTTGCAGCACACAACAAAAAATACCATGCCGAAGGAACACAACAAGTTGGTGTTTATTGGGTTGCCAGTGGTAAAGATTCGGGAAAATACGTATGGAGCCTTGGACCAACTTCTTGGTCTTCCATGGATGAGACCAACAGCTACTCGGACGACCATACCAAAGATTGGAACAACAACGTTGCTGCCAATGCTTTGGTCGAAATGGAAACTACCTATTGGAAAGGTGACCCAAGTCATTCAAATTTCACCAAGGATTTTGAATTGAAAAATCTAGCCATTTTTATGCTGGATATCAAACGGTTTAAGGGACAAGAATTTAACGCGCTTTTGGACAAGGTTCAGCAAGTATTCATGACCAAGGATTCGGAGCAACAATGGGGCTCTTATTACAATGAATTAACAAACAAGGATGGTGCCGATTTCGTTTGGATTGACTTTTTTGAGAAATCATCTTGGATGGGGCAGGAAGACAAGTTTCCCCAATGGTTCGAAGAAGTCCATGGCGCTGGTAGCTTTGCTACATTTTTAAAAGATTTTGAAGCAGTGACCGATGGAGATATGCAAGAACTATGGGTCTTTAGAGAGGACCTAAGCGGCAGAAGTGGCCAAATTCAAGTATCTTCTAATTAAGCTTAACACAAAACCATTTTAAAGGCCCCTGATCGGGCCTTTTCTGTTTTCTATTGGTGGCAGCAATATACTGTAAAAATGAAGTCTTAATTTATATCTTTATGCCTTTCAATCTAAATTGAACCCTGTTTTCAATACTATGTACACCCCTCCCCATTACAGCAACAGCGATATTGAGGAAATCAAAGATTTTTTGAGAAACAATGCCTTTGGTATCTTGATCAATATTGTGGACAATAAACCTTGGGGCACGCATATTCCTTTGGAATTGGAAACAGCTAAAAATGGGAGTGATATTCTGGTCGGCCATATCGCTAAGGCCAACCCACAATGGAAGCATTTTAGAAACGATGCCGAAGTGCTTTGTATTTTCAACGGTCCGCATGCGTATGTATCGTCTTCTTGGTACAAAGAAGAAGAGGTCCCCACGTGGAACTACATTGCAGTGCATGTTTATGGTGCCTTACAAGTCTTGACCGAAGAAGAAACCATGCAATCCATGCACCGATTGGTGGACAAGTACGAAAAGAGCTCCAAAAACCCGATTTCCCTGAACAACCTGTCCGCAAAAACGCTGCGTCAAGTAAAGGGTGTTGTTGGTTTCAAGATAACGATATCGGACATTCAGGCCACCTATAAGCTTTCCCAGACCCAAAAGGATGACCATCATACCATAATATCGGAGCTCGAGGAGCGCCCCAACTCAGGGAGTCAGGGCATCGCTGATTATATGAAGGATTAAATATTCTTAAGGATTATTCTATATCTTGGAAAATAGCATCGGCCCAATTGGAGTACCTGGGGTTTTCCACGTGCATGATCCAAATATCGTCTTGGTACTTCCCTTCCATTTTTGATTGATACGCAGCATAGGCCATTTCGTTCTCCTCATACTTGGCCAAGTACACATAGTTGAGACCATTGTCAGGATTCTTGAAGTATTGCGCTTGTAAACCTTTGCTTTTTAAATCTTCCATAAAATTTTTCAGGTAGGTCTCATTTTTAAACACATTGGCCACAATGTAATGCCCTTGGCCTACCCCTTCAAGATTTATGTATTTTTCAATGGGCTTAAATGCGCCTCCATTAAAAGTACCTTCGTTTTCACCCCCACTAGGTTTGGATGTGTTTTTTCGGTTTTCCGCTAAAGCATTAGCGGTCGAAGTCTCAATTGCCTTATAAACGGAATCCAAATCCTTGTTATCGGCCAAGTACAATTGTTGCGCTTTTTCCTCTATCCCGGGAATATCGCTTCCATTGTGTCTTTTGACCAGTCGCATGACCATCTCAAAACGCTTTTCCATATCCTCTTCCCTGCTTTGCTTCATAGAGTCCACCTTATAAAGCAGTTCGTCGATTACGGCATAGCTATCTTCTTGCTTTTCCTGTAATTCGGCGACACGCTCTTCCCAGTAGGCTCTATCTTCTTTGTTGGAAGGGCGCAGAGTAGTTTCCACATCCAGCTTGCTGTTCTGCTTGGTTTTTTCGGTTTCATCGCTTGCATCGGCCACAGCTGAGTTTTCGATTTCCTTTTCTTCTTCGTCCTCGTTGGAAACGAACGTATTTTTGGAAAGATTGGGCACAAAGGAATAGGCTATCGATATTTCGTGGGTAACGCCAAGGTTGGCAATACTATTGCTCAGGCTTTTTTCAAAATTATATCCAAAGGACAATCGTTGGTTAAGATTGAAACCAGTTCCTGCCGATGCTCCATAGAATTGATCGTAACCGCCCTGAATCCAACCTAATTTGGGAAGGTCCAAAATAATGCCACCTCCAAAAACCGGGGCTTCACTACCCTCAAAACGAGCCCTTGCCAAAGGCATTAATCTACCATCCTCAAAAATACCCCTTCCATTTTCAAATTCGTGGGCAAACTGGATATGGCCCGAAAAGGTCTTTTGGTTAAGATTGCTCAAAGATTTTCCCGACTTTAAATTATAATCCACCAAGTTCTGGGCGAAAACTCCAAAATCGAACTTGCCCAAGCTAAGATTCAGCCCAGGTTGCAACGAGATTACCGATCTTTCCTCCAATTCTCCCAAAGAGGGGTCTTGGTTCTGTGTTATTGCCCTACTTGGATCAAAGCTGCTTACATAATAAGGAATGTTTACACCAAAAGTTAGGCTGCTCTCCTCCCCCAGCTGAATACCGTGGGAGTAATTGGCCATTACGCCCAAGTTGGAAATAACTCCTTCGCGTTGGTTGTACAGACTAAATCCAAGTCCTACCCTGTCACTCAACCTACCACTATAGCTTAAAAAGTAGTTTTGGCGGTTGTTTTCGAAATCCGCACTTTGACTTCTGTGAAAAAAGTTGATATACGATTTGTCCTCCCGTATGGAAGAAAAAGTGGGATTGATCAAAAAGCGGTTGAACTTCAACAAATTCTGAAACGGGACATCGTAACTCACATAGGGATTACTTTCTTCTTGAGCCTGTACGGGAAGACCAAGAAAAAGAACAACCAAAAACGCATAAATGTAGCGCTCAATTTGGGTCGGAAATGTAGTCTGGGGAAACGGGGGTAGTTTTATCTCCATAGCCGAATGGGATTTGTAGGTTAATATTCCTGATTGGGACAGGTTGATATTTAGTTAAGTTTATCATTTGCAAGATTTGGGACCTTGTAAGAATTTATTGACTAAATGCTATGTAAATCTAATTATTTTATCGTCCAACAGATAATTTTTTCGTTGAATGGTATGTTGAATTCATAGATGAGCGGTTTTAATTCATAAATATTGGGTTTCAGTTTATCAATTCTTCTGGAATTCGAATTATTTTTGACCATAAAAACCCTCTGATTAGACCGCAAAATGAATCACGCTGTTACTATTGTTCCCTATTCGGAAACCTATAAGGATGCCTTTAGGGAACTTAACGAAGAATGGATTACCAAGTATTTCCAAATTGAGGAAATGGACCGTATTGCGCTTCACAATCCCAAAGAATATATTTTGGACAAGGGCGGTTACATCGCGGTAGCCTTGTTGTGTGATGTTCCTGTGGGGGTTTGTGCCTTGATTCCCTGCAAATATGAGGGGTATGATTTTGAGCTTTCTAAAATGGGGGTTTCTCCTAAAGCCCAAGGCAACGGAATTGGCAAACTTTTGGGGCAACATATTATTGAAAAAGCTAAGCAACTGGGAGCGAAAAAGATATTTTTGGAAAGCAACCGAAAATTGGCTCCTGCTTTATCGTTGTACAAAAAATTGGGTTTTACCGAAATGACCAAAGTTGCGTCCCCTTACTCCCGTAGTGATATTCAAATGGAATTGCAGTTGGACCAAAGTGAGTTGATTTGACCATTTCTATGCATGGAAGAAAAAAGAGGTTTCATTTATACAAGAGAACATTTTAAATCTCTGAAAGTCAGAATACAAACACAATTGTGGGAAAGATTCCTTTTAAAATGTGATACGATTCCTTACAAAACTGGTTTACCGTTCAAAAACTAGCAGAATTATTCCCTTATAGCACTAAAAATGAGTATCTTATATAGATAAATCCTAAACCTCATCGTCATGGGTCTCATTAAAAAACTTAATAAATGGGCAAATGCCCATACCTATCTTATTCTGGACCTGATTCGCGTATTGCTGGGCATTGTACTTTTTGTAAAGGGCATAGAATTTATGACCAATTTTGAAGAGATGGAAAAATTGGCCTTGCCATTCCAAAATGTGCCAGGCGGAATGATTGTTCTCCACTATTTGGTTCCCGCTCACTTTGTCGGCGGTATCCTAATTATGGTTGGATTACTTACAAGATGGGCAGCCATTGCACAAATCCCCATATTATTTGGGGCAATACTCACCAATTTTTTAGGTGTTATGAACACCAACAACCTAATGTTGGCCTTCATTGTTTTACTGACCTCTCTATTTTTTGTTGTCTATGGTTCCGGGAAAAATTCCGTGGATTATTATCTAAAAATGCAACAGTAACCTAAAGGTTATCCAACTGATTGCTTTTGCCATCATTACTAATGGTCCAGAAAAAACCAACAAAGAAAAAACTGTCCGCAGGAGGGGTAATCGCTCTTCTATTGTAAACGCCGTCCATATCTGGAGCATCTGCATATTGGTAATTACTGATATTATTAAAACTCAAAAGATTGCTTACCGAGAAATACAAAATCTTTTGTTGATCGATCAAATAGGCCCAGTTAAAGCTTAGATTGTTATAGGATTTGGTTTTTTCCATCATAAAATCGGGCGTATTGGGATTGTCATAAGGTCTGCCCGTAGCATAAGAATATGAAAAGCCTACTTGGGACCTTAGTTTATCCACCCAATATTTGGTGACCAAGGACACATTGTGTTTGGGTGCAAAATTTGGCGTGGCTTTCCCTGGAAAGTTTCTGTAATCGCGCTTGGTATCCAAAAAGGAATACGAAAACCAATAATCCAGGTTATCTATGCTCTTGCTATCTCTCCAAAACACATCGATACCTTGGGCATACCCTCCGCCGGCATTGGAATAGTCGGAATTAAACTGGGGCATATCCGTATTGTACTTCACTAAACGATCATAGTCCTTATAATACAGTTCCGTCCTAAAAGTTTTACCGTTTTTAATGTATTGATAGTTTAAGATATAGTGTGATGCTTTCTCCATTTCCAAGTTTTGCTCAAACTTGACCAACTCCGATAGCGGTCTTTGGTAAAAATCCCCGTAGGCCAGCGAAAACTGTCCGTCCTCTCCCGGCTTGTAGGCCAACGAAACCCTGGGTGAAAACTCAAAACTTTCGAGCAATGAGCTATGAGTGGCACGAACCCCCAATTTCATGGCGAACTTATTGCTCAAGAAAATATCGGATTCTGCAAAAGCGGCCCACAGTCCATCATCATAACCACTAGTAAAATCACCTATATCAAGGTCGGTGTAGGTTTCATCATAATTCGTATTGAAATATTCCGCTCCAAAACTTAAATCATACCGATTGCTAAAATTTTTGCGGGCCTTTACTTTAATGTGCGATGATGTTTCCTTAACACTCACCTTGTCCTCCTCTATGCCAATATCGTTTGTGTCCCAAGCGATGGATGCACCAGACGTCAAACTCCAATCATGGGCAAAAAAATATTTGTAAGATGAATTAAAGTACAGGTTGTTGTTCTTAAGCTGAAACCTTACGTAATCATCAAAATTGACATCCTCCTGCTCAATATCCAAGTTGGTATGATTGAATCCAGTGTACAGTTTAAACATACTTTTTTCGCCCTTGCTCCTAAAAACAGCTTCACCGGAAATAGCTTCGAAGGGACTGTTCCAACGAACCCCTTGCGTGGACGGAATCAAAGCTTCGTAGGGGGCAAGGTTAATATAGGAAGTATTGAGGCTCAACGATTGGTCGCCCCAAATCTCGGTATGGCCAACTCCACCACCAACACTCATTATGGAAATATCGGTCTTCTCTTGCAAAGGCACATCCGTAGTGTTCAGCAAAAGTACACTGGACAAAGCCTGTCCGTACTCTGCCGAATATCCTCCAGTGCTAAAAGAGATTCCTTTAAATAAGAATGGTGAAAATCTACCACGAGTGGGCGTATTATTCGGTGTAGCATTGAAAGGCTGAAAGACTCGAAGTCCATCTATAAAAATCTGTGTTTCATCCGCAGTACCTCCGCGAACAAACAAACGGCCATCCTCGTTTACCGTTGTGGTACCCGGCAAGGTCTGTAAAGCGGCCACAAAATCACCGGCTGCTCCTGCGGTGGTAACAATATCCAACGGTTTTAGCACCGATACTTTGGAATTATCACCCGCTTCAAAAGTTCCAGCGGTCAAGGTAACGCCCGATAAAGAGTTGACGGACTCCATTAATTTGATATGTAAATCCTTGAAATAAGAAACATCGCCTGCCTCGTAATGAGGCTCGTAAGATAATATAGAGACAACCAACGTTTGCAGTCCTTCCTCGGCAGTCACGAAACTAAAGTTTCCGTTGGCATCCGACGAAGCCCCATCGTAGGTACCCTCCAAATAAATGTTCGCTCCCTCTATAGGGTTGTTCTTGGCGTCCGTTACTTTTCCGGTGATGGTCTGCTGGGCAAAAACAATGCCCGTACATAATAAAAAGGTGATTAGGTTAAATATGATTTTCATGACTGTTCGATTAGATTGATGCCACAAAGTTGCTCTTCAACCCTTTGCCAACAGAAAAGGAAATACTCAGTTGTAGTTTTTTATACCTGAATTGAAATGGCAGATTTCATTTTGCGATTCACTCCAAAAAATCAACATTTCGGTAGATTCAAATTTTATACAAGACGGTACTTCATGAATTTTGGGGCATACAAAACATCAAAAACAATCATTATGAAAACTGTTACACTAGCTTTAAGTTTCTTCCTTGTAAGTATCATTGCCATGGCACAACAAAAAACAGGCATCGAAATTACGATCACCATTGAAAATGTAACCAGTGATGAAGGTAAGGTACTCGCCAGCCTGCACACTGAAGAGACCTTTATGAAAGGGCAAGGTGTCCAAAACCAGCAAAGTTCCATTAAGGATGGCAAAGTGATCTTGACATTCTCGGATGTGGCTCCTGGTGACTACGCCATTATGGCTATGCACGATGTCAATGAGAACAATCGTATGGATTATGAATCCAACGGAATGCCCAAAGAAGGCTACGGTATGTCCGGAAACGACATGAGCATGGGCCCACCTACTTTTAACGGTGCCAAGTTTACCGTAGGTGAAGAGGATTTGGAAATGAACATCCGGTTCTAATCAAAAATCAATCATCAATCAATCAATGAAAAGCCCGCCTATTGCGGGCTTTTTACTTGGCGAGACTTTTGGGATCAAGATTCCATCCTTTCTATAGATTAACCTGATGGTTTTTTATACTTTTATGCTCTAAACTTATAATTGAATGACGATTACCCAGCTTCAATATGTGTTGGCCGTAGCGGAACACAAGAACTTTACTTTGGCAGCCGAGAAAAGTTTTGTCACCCAACCCACCTTGAGCATGCAAGTGCAAAAGTTAGAGGACGAACTCGATGTCCTTATTTTTGACCGGAGCAAAAAACCGATAACCATTACCGAGGTCGGTCAAAAAATTGTGGCCCAAGCAAAAAATATTGTTGCCGAAGCAGAGCGGATAAAGGATGTTGTGGATCAAGACAAGGGTTTTGTTGGGGGGGATTACACCCTTGGAATCATACCAACGGTGATGCCCACCCTGTTGCCCATGTTCTTAAGCGCCTTTATAAAAAAATATCCCAAGGTAAACCTTGTTATAAAGGAACAATCCACCCAAACTATGATCAAAAATATTATGGACGGTCATTTGGATGCTGGTATTGCGGCCACGCCATTGGAGATCGAGTTTATAAAAGAAAGACCTTTGTATTACGAACCTTTTGTGGGTTATGTTCCCAAAAACCATCGATTGGCATCACAGGATGAGTTAAAGATGGAAGACCTGGATGTGAACGATATTCTATTATTACAAGATGGGCATTGTTTTCGCGAAGGCGTCATTAACCTATGCAAGGCTTCCAAAAATCGACACGGAGACCATTTTAAAATAGAGAGCGGAAGTTTTGAAACCTTGGTAAGCTTGGCCGATGAAGGTCTTGGAATGACACTGTTACCTTACTTGAACACGTTGGATCTTGGAGAGCGTAGAAAGTTGAACCTAAAACCTTTTCAAAATCCGACCCCGGCGCGTGAAATAAGTCTGATATACCACAAAAGTGAGCTTAAAATACAGATAACCGATGCCTTAAGGGAGGTTGTCTCCAGTATTGTTCGTGGTGCAATCGCTTTTCAAGACGTAAAAATTATAAGCCCTTTGTCCAAAAATTAAAAGAGGGTGTCTAAAATGCCTGATTTCGTCAACCTGAACTTGATTCAGGTTCTCATAATGATTTGTTTACAATATGATGGGATTCTGAAATAAATTCAGAATGACGTGTCCCAATATTTTTTATACACCCTCTCGTTAGTGTTTAAACTTTTAATAATAACAGTGTCGGTTGTAATTCTGGTTTGTCCACAATATAAAATTGTAACCAGATTTTCAGTTCCTCCACCTCGTTGGGCAATAATCTAGAAATTGCTTTCTGAAGTTCCCGAGTAAAGAGTTTAGCATCAAAACTCACCTTTTGAAGGATGGTTTTGGTGTAATCTAACATAGCTCTAGGCATATCAATTTGATTAAATTGGATAAATAGGTTGTGTTCTAAATTACTAAAAAAGAGGCTTAAAAAAGCTAACTTCCAGTTAAAAATTAAATATCTTGGTGTTAAAATCGACCAACGGCACATATGCGAAAAACGTACGGAACCCAAATCAAACCATTGATTTTCAGCGCCTACGCCCTTATTTTTATATTGATGGGATGTGGTTCCATCAAAAAAACAATCAAGTCACAGATCAGCAGTCAAAATTTGCAAAATTCTTTTCACGGCTTATGCATAATCGATGCAAAATCCGGAAAAGAAATCTATAACCACAATGGCGATAAGTATTTTACGCCTGCCAGCAATACGAAGATCGTAACCTTCTATGCGGGACTAAAATTACTCCCTAAAAACATTCCAACACTAAAATATATAGTGGTGAATGACACCGTATTTACCGAAGGTTTGGGCGACCCAACATGGCTGCATCCTTATTTTAAGGACAGTACCGCAGTTAATTGGTTGAAGCATCAAGAAACTATAGCATTGTACAACGGTAATCATAATGAATCGCGATATGGGCCAGGTTGGGCATGGGAAGATTATGATGCTTATTTTTCACCTGAAAAATCCACATTACCCCTTTACGGAAATGTAGTCACGATTTCCAATAATGATGGTCTGGAAGTTTCTCCTAAAACTTTCTTAGATAAAACAATGGTAAAGGATACCACCACAAAACGCGATGAGTTCCAAAACCAATTTTACATCTCCTCAACCGAGAAGGACACTTTGGAAGTTCCTTTTTTGACCAGTGATAGTTTGACCAATCAATTATTGGAATCAGTTATTGGGAAAAAAGTCATCTTGACCTCATATTTTCCCGAGGGTGAAAAACAGACTTTGTACGGTATAGAGACCGACTCCATTTATAAGCGAATGCTTTTTGAAAGTGATAATTTTTTGGCCGAACAATTATTGATGGCGGCCTCTGGCACTATTTCCGATACCCTGAGCACAAAAAATACCATTGATTTTATGTTGGAGCATCATTTGGATGATTTGAAACACCAACCTCGTTGGGTAGATGGTTCAGGGCTTTCCCGCTATAATTTGTTTACCCCACGTTCATTTGTGCAGATCCTTCAAAAATTACACAGGGAAACCCTTGGAGAACGTCTGTTCGGTATTTTTCCAATGTGGGGACCCGATAGCACCGTTGAGCAATGGGAAGACCCCTCCACGGAACCCTTCCTTTTTGCCAAATCGGGCTCCGTGGGCAACAATTATAACTTAAGCGGGTATGTGAAGACCAAATCGGGAAAATTGCTCATTTTCAGCTTTATGAACAATCATTTTAGGGTACCATCTTCGGAAATAAGAAACATCATGTATACTACCTTAAAATACCTTCACCAAAACTACTGATCAAAAATTTGCTGAACTTGGGCGTATTGCAATAGCATAATGGTCTTGGCATCTTTGATTTGGCCTGATTTCATCATTGCAATGGCTTCTTTAAAATCCAGCTCCAAAACATCAATGTTCTCTGTTTCATCTTCTGCACCGCCGCCTTCACTCACTTTCATGGCATCATCATATTCCCCAATAAAAAAATAAAGGATTTCAGTAACCGAACCCGGAGACATATAGGCTTCAAAGACCTTTTTCACTTTGTCAATTTTATAGCCTGTCTCCTCCTCTACCTCCATTTTAATGGTCGCTTCGGCATTTCCTTTTTCCAAAAGTCCAGCACATACCTCGATCATCATCCCATCCTCGTTGCCATTTACATAAGTGGGCATTCGAAACTGCTTTGTGAGCACCACCTTTCTTTTATCCACATTATAAAGAAGTATGGCCGCGCCATTGCCACGGTCGTATGCTTCTCGGGCTTGCTTTTCCCAAACACCATCGTCCCGTAAATATTCAAAAGTGATTTTTTCAAGGGTATACCAATTGTCCGAAAGCTGCTCTCGCTGTATGTTTCTGATTCTGTCGCTAGCCAAAATGAATACGTTTTTTTAATATAATTTAGAAGTGCTTGATCCAAGAAATTGCCAATTCAAGTGAAATTTTGCAAAAATTTTATATCGAGAATACGATTCTTAAAAATTCTGTTCTCGATACTTATTTTCTACACTTTGTTGCGAAAATAAACTCGAACCGACGAAATTTTCATTCAAAATGCACAACAGGTTAAATATAACGGTTATCCATTTATCATTAGGAATTACCATGGTCACTTTTGACACCATCCTAATAATGTCGATATTTATACTTTGATGAAAACCGACCAAACCCGATACTATGCGTAACCCATTACTTTTATTGTTCTTTTTTGCCATTCTGATAAGTTGTGAAAACAACACCGAAAAAAAGCTCCCAAGAATTGCAATTGCTGGCTTGGGGATAGAGTCGAGTACGTTTTCGCCCGCCCTGACACATGAAGAAGCATTCCATCCTAAAATTGGAGATTCCATATTTAGCCGTTACCCCTTTATGGAGGCAGATTCTTCTTTGAGGCAACGGGCCGAATGGGTTCCCACTTTGGTAGGAAAATCGTTACCAGGAGGAACCGTTACCAGAGAAGCTTATGAATCCTTGGTCGGTAAAACATTAAAAATGTTGCAAGAAAATATGCCTTACGATGGACTCTTCTTTGATATTCACGGGGCCATGAGCGTGGTGGGATTGGATGATCCTGAGGGTGATCTTATCAAAAGAATTCGTGAGGTGGTAGGAACCGATGTTTTAATCTCCACCTCCATGGATTTACACGGAAATGTTTCCAAACGATTGGCACAGCATTCCGATTTGATCACTTGTTACCGTATGGCGCCACACGAGGATGCCATCGAATCCAAAAAGCGTGCTGTAGAGAATCTGGTAGCACGATTGGAAAACGGAAAAGGTAAACCCAAATACAAAGCTTGGATTCCCGTACCGATTTTATTGCCTGGCGAAAAAACAAGCACCCGAGTAGAACCAGGAAAAAGTCTATATGCCCAAGTGCCCGAAGTAGAGCAAAAAGAAGGTGTTATCGATGCAGCTATCTGGATCGGGTACGCTTGGGCAGACGAGCCTCGAAACCATGCTGTGGTCATGGTAACTGGTGATGATGAAAAACAAGTGAGAGAAGGAGCGGAAAAGCTGGCCAATAGTTTTTGGGATGTCCGAGAGGAATTTGAATTCGTGGCTCCAACAAAATCCTACGAAGAAGCCTTGGGCCTTGCCCTTGCTAGCGACAAAAAACCATTTATGTTGAGCGATATGGGCGATAATCCAACCGCTGGTGGCGCTGGGGATGTTACTTGGACCTTGACGGAACTTTTGAAACGTGAAGAGTTCCACAAACCGGATGGTAAATCGTTGATTTATGCCTCCATCCCGGGCCCTGAATTGGTGCAAGAAGCCGTAAAAGTCGGTGTCGGTGGTAACGTCAGTGCGGCCGTTGGCGCCGAAATCGATGACAGATATGCACCGCCGCTACTATTGACAGGGCAAGTTACCGCCATAAAACATGGTGACGTTCATGCAGAGACCGAGGTTGTGGTAAAAGTGGACAATGCCCATATAATTGTAACCAAAAAGAGGAAACCGTATCATAGAAAATCTGACTTTACCAACTTGGGACTTACACCCAGCGAAACGGATATCATCGTAGTGAAAATTGGCTATTTGGTACCCGAACTGTACAATATGCGCGGGGACTGGATCATGGCATTGACTCCAGGCGGCGTTGATCAAAACTTGGAGCGCTTGGGGCATCAAAGAATCATTAGGCCCATGTTTCCGTATGATAAGGGTATGAAACGTCCCGACCTATCCGCACGTTTGATCAAGGCTTCGGATGAACTGGACTAAACAGTTACAGCTTGATTTAAATATTGGCGGAAGGGAAGCATTTCCTTATAAACTTTAACGATTTTTTCCTTGAAATCATCGCTGAGAACATTTGCTCTGGTTAATTGATATTCCACAGCAAAGGTTTTGTTGCGCAGCAATTCAATATGCGGGTGGTCGTTGGAAAACCCTTTGGGCGATGACACTAATTTTTCATCCTCGTACAGTCCACCAAACATTTTTTTGAAGGATGGTTTGTCCAAAATCTTTTGCAACTCTTCACCATTGTAATCGATGGCATCGCGGATACTGCGTAGCGCTTTGGAATCGGGCCGCCAGCGACCGCCTGCCAACAAGCAATGTTTTAAACCAATTTCGATATAAAAATCGGCCGAATTGGGCGCTTTGTCCAACCCTGCCCCAAAATGGTCTTTGTATATAGGCTTGTTCGGGTGGAACATCAAATTATTGTTGATTCGATTGATACCTTTTTTGCCAGGAGTTGGGTAATAATCGTCGTGGAGCTGGGCCATGGTCATGTCCAAATCATCCAACCAAACGATAAAGTCGTTGCGAAGGGATTTGTACCATTTGCGATTGGCATCCATCCATTCCTTGTTGTTGTTGTTTTGTTGCAATTCTTCCAGAAAGTGGAACAGGTCGTTGAAATTCATATCCACAAAAGAACTAATTTTTTTCTTTAATGTTAGAATTTCAGTTTTCTGTCATTCTGAGTGAGCAAAGCGAATGAAGAATCTTCAAGCTTCCAATCTAAAATATTTAATAATCTATAATCAACTTAATGAGATGCTGAAACAAGTTCAGCATGACGATGTAGATTCTTCATCCCGATAACTATCGGGACGTTCAGAATGACATTCTGCCACAATTCATCTGACTCCTGACTCCTGACTCCTGACTCCTGACTCCTGACTCCTGACTCCTGACTCCTGACTCCTGACTCCTAAAAATTAAAACCTATTATCCCCATCCAACAAATCGCCGATGCCACCCAAGATGCTTCCTTCACCTTTATCTTTTCCTCCGCCACGGGGTGCAGCGGCCCACACACGGCTGGCCAACCTACTGAACGGCAGGGATTGGACATAAACGGTTCCGGGACCACGAAGGGTTGCGAAGAAGAGTCCTTCCCCTCCAAAAACCTTGTTTCGAATACCTCCTATAAATTCGATATTATAATCCACGGTTTGGGAAAAACCGACAATACAACCGGTATCCACCCGTAAGGTTTCACCAGCTGCCAATGTTTTCTTGGCCATGGTTCCACCGGCATGCACAAAGGCCATTCCATCGCCTTCCAATTTTTGCATGATAAACCCTTCGCCACCGAAAAATCCACGTCCCAAACGTTTAGAGAACTCAATTCCCACGGAAACGCCTTTGGCGGCACATAGGAATGCATCTTTTTGACAGATAAACTTCCCTCCTTTTTCAGATAAGTCGATAGGGACAATTTTACCGGGATAAGGCGAAGCAAAGCTTACCTGCTTTTTTCCTTGCCCCACATTCAAGAAGGCGGTCATAAAAAGGCTCTCGCCTGTGAGCAATCGCTTACCTGCGGAGAATACCTTGCCCAAGACGCTGGTGTCCTGGTTGGAACCGTCTCCAAAGATGGTGTCCATTTTAATATCTTGATCCATCATCATAAAAGTGCCTGCTTCGGCAACAACGGCCTCTTGTGGATCCAATTCTATTTCCACATATTGCATTTCTTCGCCGTAAATGTGATAGTCTATTTCGTGTGCGTTCATTATTTGATTGTTTTCTGATTTCTGTTTATATGTTGGGAAAATGGTTGTTTTGTTACAGTATAAGGAAAACCGTTGTACTCCAACCATTTTACCATTAGCCTTTAGCCATAACTACCCCTTCACCTTCACCGTCCACTCAAAATGAAAAGTGGATACCTCCACCCCATCTTGATTGACCCCTACGGACTTCATCCAACAGGTTTGCCCTTCGCCCGTTTCTACGGTTTTTTGAATGGCATCAGCAATCAATTCCCCATCCTCACAAGTAAAGTTGATTCTACCCGTAGCTTTTTTGGTAAAGGTAGCTTTGTTGTTCGCGACGAGCATGGACACTTTTTTACCGCTCTTCTGGATTTCATTCATCACTAAAGCTCCGGTACTTAGCTCAGCAGCCATCCCCTGCACGGCCCAAAACATGGATTTAAATGGATTTTGGTTTATCCATTTATGCTTTACCGTGGTAATTGCTTTCTTCTCATCAATATCCTTGAGCCGTACTCCGCACCACCACGCCGAGGGGAGTTTCATAAATGTGAACATATTGATTTTACTGGGTGTCAATGCCATAACTTAGGTTTGTTTGGCTTAAAAATAGGCAAAAAGATGATACTTATAATTGTTAATTTTATGTTAAATTATAGTACTTTGTTTTGCATAGTACTGTCTTTTGGATATATATTTGCATGGTAAGCTAATAGGTTAACCCCTTTACAATCAAAAAACATCAATCA
>Ga0070726_10001403_pt1 | contig 24423 bp, 24 predicted proteins | sample tdAd471_FD_67275 | JGI IMG/M metagenome (GOLD analysis project Ga0070726, IMG submission 67275) | Marine sediment microbial communities from the Atlantic coast under amendment with organic carbon and nitrate - tdAd47.1 | ecosystem: Environmental > Aquatic > Marine > Coastal > Sediment | place...
TTCCTGCTGCTGCTCGCTCTGCCGGTTCTCGCTGCGGCGATCACCATGCTTCTGACTGACCGCAACTTTGGCACTGTCTTTTATGATGGCCTGCGTGGCGGCGATCCGGTGTTGTATCAGCATCTCTTCTGGTTCTTCGGACATCCTGAAGTGTACATCATGATTTTGCCGGGCTTCGGCATTGTCAGTCAGATCGTCTCGACCTTCAGCCGTAAGCCGGTCTTTGGCTATCTGGGCATGGCCTATGCTATGGTCGCTATCGGTGTTGTGGGCTTTATCGTCTGGGCTCACCATATGTTCACCTCCGGTATGTCGGTTAATGTGAAGATGTATTTCACGGCCGCGACAATGGTTATCGCTGTTCCTACCGGCGTGAAGATATTCTCCTGGATCGCGACCATGTGGGGCGGTTCGCTGAGCTTCAAGACCCCGATGGTGTGGGCGCTGGGCTTCATCTTCATGTTTACCGTAGGTGGCGTGACGGGTGTTGTGCTCGCCAATGGTGGCGTGGATGACGTCTTGCATGACACCTATTATGTGGTGGCGCATTTCCATTATGTGCTTTCGCTTGGCGCTGTGTTCTCGCTCTTTGCTGGCCTGTATTACTGGTTCCCGAAAATGACGGGCCGTATGTACAGCGAAGTGCTGGGCCAGTTGCATTTCTGGGTCTTCTTCATTGGCGTGAACGTCCTGTTCTTCCCGATGCACTTTGTCGGCCTGTCCGGTATGCCGCGTCGCTATCCTGACTATCCGGAAGCCTTCGCCTATTGGAACCAGATCGCTACGAATGGCTATTATATCATGGCCTTCAGCATGATCTTCTTCTTCCTGAATATGTTCTGGTCGCTTTTTGCGGGCAAAAAGGCGGAAGGCAATCCATGGGGCGATGGTGCAACCACGCTGGAATGGACATTGTCCAGCCCGCCGCCCTATCACCAGTTTGAAACGCTGCCGGTCATCGAAGATGCCCATCACTAAACCAGTGTGAACCAGACTATTTCAGAGGCGGGCTTATTATAGCCTGCCTCTGATGCATTTCTCCTCCCTAACGGAGGGCTGGAACGAAAATGACGAGTACGACGCTGAACCCAAGCTCCATGACTGCCGATTGGCGGGACTTTCTCGCGCTGACCAAGCCGCGTGTGATGACATTGGTTGTCTTCACCGGCCTGTGCGGTTTGTTGGCGGCGCCGGGGCATATTCATCCTGTGCTCGCTTTTGCGGCGATATTATGTATTGCGCTCGGGGCAGGGGCTGCAGCGGCGCTCAACCAGTGGGTCGAGGCTGACAGCGACAGGCTGATGAAACGTACAGCAGGCCGCCCGTTGCCAGCAGGCCGCATGGAAAAAACATCCGCGCTGCATTTTGGCGTTGGCCTGTCTTTCTTTTCAGTGTTGACGCTGGGCCTTGCGACCAATTGGTTTGCCGCTGCCATTCTTGCGGTTTCGATCCTGTTTTACGTGTTTGTGTATACAATCTGGCTGAAGCCGCGCACGGCGCAGAATATTGTTATTGGGGGCGCTGCTGGTGCATTCCCGCCGATTATTGGATGGGCCGCGGTGACAGGCGATATTTCGGCGCTGCCGATAGCGCTGTTTTGCCTGATCTTTTTTTGGACCCCGCCGCATTTCTGGGCGCTCGCGCTTTATGTGCGGCCTGATTATGCCAATGCTGGCATCCCGATGCTGCCGGTTGTTGCAGGAGAACGCGAAACCCGCCGCCAGATATGGGGCTATACCGCGATCATGGCCATTGCAGCCTTCGCGCCCGTGTTGCTGCGCCTGACAGGGCCGCTATATGGAACTATTGCTCTGTTGAGCACGGCCTATTTCGCTTTTCTTGCGTTTCGGGTATTTCGGAGCCAAGAGATGGATACAACAAAAATGAAGGCGGAACGCGCATTGTTTCGTTATTCCATCCTGTATCTTTTCGTGATGTTTGGGGCAGTAGTGGTTGATAGATGGGTGATTGGTTGATGACAGAGCAGAATGAAAAGCCATTGGACCAGAGCGTTATCCGGACGCGGCAACGCAGCCGCGCTGTCGTTATGGGGCTGGTTTTGGGGGCGATGGTTATCCTTTTTTACGCAATAGCCATCGTCAAAATGACAGGCGGAGGCGCCAGCTGATGCAGGTCGCTGCCCATCTTGCATACCGCAATCGCCGTGTGATGATAATGGCGGCGTCAGTGGCGCTGGCCAGCCTTGCGCTTGGTTTTGCAGCAGTACCGCTGTATCGGGTTTTCTGTCAGGTTACCGGTTTTAATGGCACGACGCAGCGTGTGGACACAGCATATGCCGAAACGATAAAACCCGTCACGCGCACATTATCGATCCGTTTTGATGCCAACATTACCCCGGGCATGCCTTGGGAATTTTACCCTGAGCACTCCACTGATACAGTCACTGTTGGTGCGCGCGATATGGCGATATTCGTTGCGAAAAACCTGAGCGACAAACCGGTAACCGGCACGGCGGTATTTAACGTGACGCCGACGCAATCCGGAGCCTATTTTTCAAAAATTCAATGTTTTTGCTTTACCGAGCAGACGCTGCAGCCCGGGCAGGAAATCCGTATGCCCGTACTTTATTATATTGATCCGAAAATCATGGATGATCCTGATAACAAGGATGTTGAAGAAATAACCTTGAGCTATACCTTCAATCCTGTTGAGCAGGACGAAAAGCAACGCTAAGGACGTTTGAATCGCACTAACCACACATGTTGTGAACAGGGAAGCAAGACTATGGCAGGTGCCAAAAATCACGATTATCACATTCTTCCACCCAGCATCTGGCCGCTTATGGGCTCCCTGTCGGCGCTGACAATGGCGATGGGTGCTATCATGTGGATGCACCCCGAAAGCATGGGCGGCTCTGGCGGCACGATTTTCTATATCGGCCTCGCGGGCGTTCTTGCTACCATGTACTTCTGGTGGGTTGATGTTGTGAAGGAAGCACATGCAGGCGATCATACGCCGGTCGTGCAGCTTCATCTGCGCTATGGCATGATCCTGTTTATCGCTTCGGAAGTGATGTTTTTCGTAGGCTGGTTCTGGGCATTTTTCGATTTCTCGCTCTTCCCGTCCGCGCTGGACCCGATTAACGGCCTGTTCCCGTCCAAGGGCGTCGAAGTTCTCAACGCATTCGAGCTCCCCTTGCTCAACACGCTGATCCTGCTCTGCTCTGGCACCACGGTGACATGGGCGCATCATTCGATCATTCATGGTGACCGCGAAGGCTTCAAGAAAGGTCTTTTGCTCACTATCGCTCTGGGTGTTGTTTTCAGTGCTGTGCAGGCTTATGAATATGCACATGCGCCCTTCAGCTTTGGTGGCACGCCTTATAGCTCTGGTTTCTACATGGCGACCGGCTTCCACGGCTTCCATGTTCTGGTCGGTACGATCTTCCTGATCATTTGCTATATCCGTGCAACCAAGGGGCATTTCACCCCGCGCCAGCACTTTGGTTTTGAAGCGGCGGCATGGTATTGGCATTTTGTGGATGTCGTCTGGCTGTTCCTCTTCGTCGCTGTCTATGTATGGGGCGGATGGGGCGCGCCGGTGCACGGCTGAGGCCCGGCAGTCGCATGACGGACAAGGCGCCGCCGACGCCTCTTATACTATCGGCTGCAAAGGGTTTGTGTCCGCAATGCGGGGCGCAGACCCTTTTTGTTTCGCCGGTACGCTTCTCGTCCAGATGCCGCATGTGCGGTATGGACTATGAGCAGTTCAATGTGGGCGATGGTCCCGCTGCCTTTCTGACGCTGATTGTCGGTGCGATCATGTTGGGCCTCGCGCTCTGGCTGGAGTTCGCCGTTCATCCACCTCTCATTATACATCTGATCTTGTGGCCGGTGCTGGTTATCGGCAGTGTCGTTGGTGCGCTCAGAATCGCCAAGGGCATGTTGCTGGCGCTTGAATATAGGAACAAGGCACGCGAGGGCGTCATGGCAGGGCCAGAAAATCCCGTGAGTGGAGATACGCATGAATAAGCCATGGTTGCCACGGCATTGGCCGTTGTTTCCAACGCTTCTGGTTGTTGGCGCCATTATCACGATGATCGCTCTTGGGTTTTGGCAATTACGCCGGGCCGAGCAGAAGCAGGCTGCCATTGCCGAACTGCGCGAGAACCCATTGAAACCCGCTATCAGCTACCCTGAATTAGGCCCGGTTAGCGCTGGCGCGATGTTCCGTCGCTCCAGTGTCAATTGTTTGAGTGTGGAAAGCTGGAAGGCGGAGGCGGGGCGCGCTGCGGACAATGATATTGGTTTCCGCTATGTTGCCCATTGTCGCACTGGCGCGGAAGGCCCGGGCGCGCTCGTGGCTCTGGGAGTTGGAGACCGGCCCGACCTTACAATCCGCTGGGATGGCGGCGAGGTTGCAGGCTGGATCACACGCGAAACCGATCATAGTACAATGATTGAAAAAGCATTGGGCCGGGCACCGGTTCTTCTGCCTATGCTGCTGGCGGAACAGCCACCTGTCGAACAGCTGAAACCGATGGCGCCGCCTACGGCTGATAATGTGACCGACAATCACATAGCCTATGCGGTACAATGGTTCTTCTTTGCCGCTGTTGCTGCGATCATTTATGTTCTGGCTTTGCGGCGCCGCGAAATAAAAGCATCTGATGATTAATCTTGCCCTGTGTAATCGAGCAAGCTAGGTCGCACCGTCATGAAATATGTAAGCACCAGAGGCAGCGCAGAGACGCTGGGGTTTGAAGAGGTAACGCTCGCCGGGCTGGCGAGCGATGGCGGTTTATATCTGCCTGAACGCTGGCCGCGCTTCTCTGCAGACGATATCGCGGCGATGGAAGGCCTGTCTTATGTAGAGACGGCAGTGAAAGTCATGTTGCCTTTCGTGGCAGGGGCGCTTTCCGAAGACGAGCTGCGTGAGCTGTGCACTCAGGCATATGGTCGCTTCTCGCATGATGCCGTGACGCCACTGGTCCAGCTGGATCATAAGCACTGGATTCTGGAGCTGTTCCATGGTCCGACACTCGCATTCAAGGATGTCGCGCTGCAGCTACTCGGGCTGCTCTTTGAACGCTTTCTTTCGCGTCGCGACGGTCATATTACAATCGTTGGCGCGACTTCGGGCGATACAGGCTCGGCAGCCATTGATGCTGTCGCAGGGCGTGAAAATATCAATATTTTCATGCTGCACCCCGATGGCCGTGTGTCGGACGTGCAGCGCCGTCAAATGACAACAGTGCTCGCGCCGAACGTATATAACATCGCTATCGATGGCAGTTTTGACGATGCTCAGGCCCTTGTCAAAGCGATGTTTAATGATACCAAATTTCGTGCGAGCCATAATCTTTCAGCGGTGAACAGTATCAACTGGGCGCGACTGATGGCACAGGTTGTCTATTATTTTTACAGTGCGGTACGCCTGGGTGCGCCGGGCCGGAAAATTGCCTTCTCGGTGCCGACGGGGAATTTTGGTGATGTGTTTGCTGGCCATGTCGCCGCGCAAATGGGGCTACCGATAGAGCGGCTGATAGTTGCAACCAATGTGAATGACATATTGCATCGTGCGCTGTCCGAAGGGGATTACAGCCAGGGGCAGGTGGTGCCGACGGCAACGCCGAGCATGGATATTCAGGTCAGCAGCAATTTTGAACGCTTGCTGTTTGATGTTGGTGGTCGAGATGGTCATGCGCTGGCCGAGCAGATGCGCAGTTTCGAAGCGACCAAGGCCATGCGCCTCACCAATGCCCAGCGGGATGGGGCCGCTTCCCTCTTCGCTTCCTGCCGAATTGATTCAGACGAGATGAGCCTTGCGATTCGTCGTGCCTATGAAGGGGCGGGCCTGGTTATCGATCCGCATAGCGCGGTTGGTCTGGCCGCTGCCATTGCAGCGCAGGACATTCCCGATGATGTGCCTGTAGTGACATTGGCAACGGCGCATGCCGGCAAGTTCCGCGATGCTGTGGAGCGCTCTATCGGCGTGCGGCCAAACCTGCCGTCTCGTGTAGGCGATTTGTTCGACCGCGAAGAATCCTATGTGCGCCTACCCGGCACATATGAAGATGTCACCGCCTATATCGCAGAGCGGGCAACCGTGCGCGGATAGGATGGGCATACATACCCGTTCGGTTCGAGCGAAGTCGAGAACCGGGTATCTGACGTGTTTCGACTTCGCTCGACACGAACGGAGAAAGCATTGCAACTCCACACCCTTACAGGCGAACCCTGGGATGATTATGGCCTGATTGACAGCGGCGATGGGCGCAAGCTGGAGCGCTATGGTCCCTATCGCTTCATTCGCCCGGAGCCTCAGGCCATGTGGGCGCCTACGCAGCAGGATTGGCAGGCGCATGGCGAGTTCATTCCCGGCTCGGACGAAGATGGCGGTGGGCGCTGGTATTTTGAGGACCGCAATCTGCCGCAAAGCTGGGAGCTGGGCTGGGACGATGTGCGTTTCCACAGCAGTTGCACGCCGTTTCGCCATCTCGGCTTTTTCCCGGATATGGCGCCAGTGTGGCGCTGGATGCGTGCGCAAGTGGCGGATATGGATGCGCCACAGTGCATGAACCTGTTTGGCTATACGGGCGTGGGTACGCTCGCCATGGCGTCGCAAGGGGCGCATATGGTGCATGTCGATGCGTCCAAAAAATCAGTGACGGCAGCGCGTGCCAATGCGCAGCTTTCCGGGCTTGGTGACAAGCCGGTGCGCTGGATTACCGATGATGCGCAAAAATTTGTCGCGCGCGAGGTTCGGCGCGGGCGGCGGTATGACGGCATATTGCTCGACCCGCCCAAATATGGCCGTGGGCCCGATGGTGAAGTCTGGCGATTGGAACAGGATCTGCCGGATCTGATTGGTAATTGCCGTCAATTACTCGATACGGACAGCCGGTTTTTGTTTCTGACCGTCTATGCTGTGCGTATGTCCGCGCTGGCGATTGGTGAACTGGTGAATCAGGCTTTCGCTGATCTGTCGGGCACAGTGGAATGTGGAGAGCTTTCCGTGCGGGAAGAAACACGCGGGCTGGAGCTGCCGACGGCTATTTGGGCGCGCTGGAGCATGGCTTAATAGATCCGCTAGCGCGGATGCCGCACCGGTCCACTTCCCTACCCGACCTCCCATAGGGTGAAATATTTGGGAGGTCGGGTGGGGGAGAGGGCCGGTACTGCTCATTTCAGCCTGTACCGAAAGCCAATATCAGGCGTTCAGATTGACAAGGCTGCCCGGTTCTGGCGGACGATAATTTCCTGCAGAATAGGGCGCGTTGATGGGCTGTACGCGCTCCTTTTGCGCAATATGGGCGGCAATGGCGTCCGCAACCTTTTGCTGGTCAAAGCGCACGTCTGTTTGTTCTGTGTTTTTTTCGGCACGCTCTTTGGCGCCTGTAGGGTCAGCCGGGTCGATATTCTTCTCGGCTTTCGCAACATCTGCACAATTGCGACAGCTGAAACCGTTCACCGTAACCGGGCTGTTATAGTCACCACTGACTGCCATACTACTCCTGCCAGTCCCCAGCGGACGTATAGCATAGCCAGGGTTAAGCGATGGTTGATCGTGCCGGGCGGCCCGTTACTCACGCGCAGCGCGCATGGCCGCGCCTGCAGCAACAGGTGTCATCGCCACAAGCAACAGGGCGATTGCCGCGAGAAACTTGACCGCTGCACCACTGCCGGGATGCAGAGAACCTGCCCCGAATATGAGTATTGGCACAGCAAGGGGCAGGGCAAGCAGGCCAGCCAATGCTCCCGCACTGCGCAGGCCCGCTGTCAGAGAGGCGACCAGCAGGCCGAGAGCGGCAAGAGCGGGCGTACCTATGGCAAGGCTGATTTCGAGGCGCAGTAATTGTGTGCCATCGAGCTTGAGCAAGGCGGCCGCTGGCAAGGCCGCGATCATGATGGCGGGGCCAAAGCCAACCCAATGGGCTGTCATTTTGGCTAGCGCGATCATTTCATCGGATATGCCACGCACCAGAAGCTGATCAAAAAAACCGGACTCTGTATCAGGGGCGATCAGCCGTTCGACCGGTAGCAACGCCGCAAGCAGCGCTGCGATCCAGAGCATCCCTCCACCAGTTGCGCTGAGCAGGCGGCTGTCGGGGCCGACGGCAAACGGATACAGGCTGGCAACAAGCATCAGGAAAATTACCGGCAGCCACAAGCTTCCTCCGCTCCATGCGACCGCCAGTTCGCGGCGCACCAACTGCCAGAACCAGACCGTCATGCGTGGAGTTCCTGTGCCGCAAGGTTGATCGTTAGGGAGAAGTCATGGGGCAGGTCAAAATGCGAGGCGGCGATAATCGCGCCACCTTGCGCGAGATGCGCGCGCATTGCCGCGCCCAGTGCTTCGAGGGACGCAATATCAAGCCCATTGCCCGGTTCATCAAGCAGCCAGAGCGATGCGTCACTCGACAGGGTGCGCGCAAGAATAGCGCGTTTACGTTGCCCTGTGGAGAGCATACGCACCGGAATGTCGGCAATCGGGGTCAGCGCATAGTGGCTGATAGCAGATTCAAGCCTTTGCTGCGTGCCCTTACCCTCCATTTGCGCCCAAAACCCCAACGCATCTTTCAGCCGTTTGTCGCTATCGAGGGCAAGATTTTCATCCGCCAGCGCAAGATGGGCAGGGCGCTCAATGCGGCCATGGGAGCAAGGGAGCAGCCCCGCCAGCATACGCAACAGGCTTGATTTTCCAACGCCATTGGCCCCGCGCAGCAACAGGCTTTCACCAGGCTGGAGCGAAAAGCTGAGCCCTGAAAACAGCATGCGCCCACCCCTGATGCAGGCGATATTATTGACGCCCACCACTGCCATTCAGAGCGTCGCGCTGTTATAATGGTGCCAGGCGAACAGCGCGGCTGCGCTGCGGTGCGGGCGCCATGCTTCGGCCAGATTACGGATCATGCGCTCGTCAGGGCGCTCTTTCATGCCCAATATCTGTCCGATCGCTATTTGCACGGCAAGATCGCCTGCGGGCCATATGTCGGGACGTCCCTCGGCAAAGAGCAGATATATTTCCGCTGACCAACGACCAATGCCTTTGATCTTGACGAGGTCGGCAATGGCTTCCTCATCATCCTGAGGCAGGTTATACAAGTCGATCTCACCTGAAATTACCAGCTCTGCAAGGCTGCGTGCATAGCCCTGTTTTTGGCGAGAGAGGCCGCAGGCGCGCAATGCATCATATTCCTGCGTGAGGAGTATATCGGGCGGGCAGTCTTTGCCCAGCAAGGTCTCCAGCTTGTTCCATACCGAAGCGGCGGCTGCCACACTGACCTGTTGTCCGACAATGGTGCGCAGCAATGTGTCATAGCCTTTGGGGCGTACGCGTGGCGCAGGGTAGCCACGCTGCTGCAATATCACAGCAAAGCCCGGTTCTATTGTGCACAGCGCATCAATGTCTGTGTTCAGTGTTTCAGCGCTATGGACCATGCAACAGTGATTAGCCCTTCATATGCAATCCTGCCAGCCTGAATTCCGGCAACTCGAATTTTGCGAGCTTGAATTCTGCCAGCTTGAATTCTGCCAGCTTGAATTCTGCCAGCTTGAATTCTGTATGCAACCGGTTATGGGGTAAAGCCAGATACAGGTTTCGGAATTTCTGGAGTAAGAATAATATGGTCAGCATTGTTGTTGTGAACAGAGCGGGGGAAGAGGCCAGGGTTGAGGCAGATGAAGGCCTCAATCTGATGGAAGTCATTCGTGATAATGGCTTCGACGAACTGCTGGCGCTTTGTGGCGGATGCTGCTCCTGTGCGACCTGCCATGTCTATATTGATCCGGAGTTCAAGGGCGAATTGACCCCGCGCAGCGAAGATGAGGAGGACCTTCTGGACAGTTCTGATCACAAAAATGAACAAAGCCGGCTTTCTTGTCAGATTGAAGTGACGCCAGCGGTTGAAGGCCTTCGCGTTACCATTGCTCCTGAAGATTGATTAATGGCCAACTTCCCCTTTGTTGAAATTTCAACAAAGAGGGAGTTGAAATGCGTCTTGGTATATAGCTAAAAACCGTGTAAATTCAATACCTTGCGGGTGTAGCTCAATGGTAGAGCAGAAGCTTCCCAAGCTTAAGACGAGGGTTCGATTCCCTTCACCCGCTCCATTTCTCAACAGTACGCTCCTGTGCGGTCGCTGATATTCAGAGGCACTCCCCACATGAAGGGATTTGAAAGCCTGCTCATAGCGCGTATAGAGGCAGGCAAATATGGTTAATATATATTTGCGTCGTTCATATGGACGTTTTTGAAGCTGACCGGGATATTTTGTGGAACTCCACCGCCACTCCTTGAAAATAACATTGTCTGTATGGAGAGCGCTGCTTCTCAGAGAATCCCTTTCCCGGCTTGCCGGGCGTAGTGCCTGGTTCTGGCTTATTGCCGAGCCAGTTCTGCATATGGTTGTATTGAGTGTGCTTTTCGCTGTCATCCGCCAGCGGCATGTGGGCGGAATCGAGACGGTTATCTGGCTGGTGTTAGGGCTTCAGGGCTTTTTTCTGTTTCGCAGGACGGCGAACCAGATGGCTGGAGCGATTGATTCCAATCGCGCGCTTTTCACATATCGTCAGGTCACACCTACAGACACGGTGCTGATGCGTGGTGTGTTGGAAGCCCTCCTCATGATGATAGTGCTGTCAGTTATATTCTTCGGCCTCTATCTGTTGGGCTATGACATATTGCCTGATGATCCTCTCGGCTTGCTGGAGGCATTCACAGGCCTATGGCTGTTAGGTGTGGCGCTGGGCCTGATTGTTTCGGTGGGAGCCGAGCTGGCGCCCGAGTTTAGGCAAATCATTAATATGATCATGATGCCGCTTTATTTTATTTCCGGTGTATTATTGCCAATAGCCAATATACCTGAGCCCTATCAAAGCTGGCTGACTATCAACCCTATCGTTCATGGGCTGGATGGCGCGCGACTGGCGTTCGCGCCCTATTATCACTCTGTTAGAGGGCTCAGCATGCCTTATCTTCACATCTGTGCCATTGTCGGTATAGTCATTGGGCTGATTTTGCATCGTCGCTTTGCAGATTTTATGGTGACAAAATGATAGTGGTTGATGATATCTACAAGCGATATCGCACTGAGCATGGGCCAGGCCGCTGGATATTGGAGGGGGCAAGCTTCACTATACCAACCGGTGTGAGCGTCGGGCTTGTTGGCCGTAATGGTGCCGGAAAATCGACCCTGTTGGGTATTATAGGCGGTGTTGATCAACCCACACGTGGTGCCGTGACGCGGGACTGCCGGGTGTCATGGCCCATGGGCTTTGGTGGCGGATTGCAAGGCTCTCTTACTGGTCGGCAAAACACGAAATTTGTTTGTCGTATTTTCGGCCGTGAATCCGACATAGAGGATATTATCGAATATGTTCAGGATTTTGCCGAGATAGGATCATATTTTGAGGAGCCTGTAAAAAATTACTCCTCAGGGATGAAAGCACGCCTGCAATTTGCATTATCACTGGCCTTTGAGTTCGATGTCTATATTTCAGATGAAATTACATCAGTTGGTGATACCGCATTTAAAAAGAAGGCCGGGCAGGCATTTAAGGACCTGCTCGGGAAATCGAGCCTGATCATGGTTTCGCATGGGGAGAGTACATTGCGGGAATTTTGCGATTCTGGTGTCTGGCTGCATGAAGGCAGGGCGCATTGGTTCGATAAGGTTGACGATGCGCTCAGTGCTTACAGGGAAAGCCTTGCATAATGAAGCATGAGGTTCTTGAGCCCAAAGCGGACGACCTTGCAGGGCGCAGTTCACACTTCCTGCATGGCACGGTTCGGCCGTTCATGCGTCGCAGTCCGCTGCTGGCTGCGGCACTGATCTTTTCGCTGCTGTCAGCGATTTACTGGTTGTTTATAGCCTCCGACCGTTATGTTTCCGAAGCACATGTTATTGTGCAGCAGACCGAGATAGGAGGGGGGGCTGAGGCCAGTCTGACGTCGCTTCTGACCGGCGCATCAACCGGCAATCGTAGTGACCAGCTTATATTACGGGATTATCTGCGTTCTGTTGATATTGTGCGCAAGCTCGATCAGGAGCTTAAGCTGAGTGCGCATTATTCGACATGGACCATCGATCCTTTTTCGAGAATGTCGTCCGACCCTGCGATTGAGAAGCTGCATAAATATTACCTCTCTCGCGTCAGTATTGAATATGATGAGTATACTGGTGTTCTTATCATTAAGGCACAGGGTTTCGACCCTGATACTGCCTATAGAATAAATCAGGCGCTTGTTCGTGAAGGCGAGGCTTTTATGAACTCGATGGCCCATGGCCTTGCCCAAAATCAGGTCGATTTTTTGGAGAAGCAGGTCGTTATTCTGAGTGACAAAGCCATGAAAGCACGCAGTGAGGTGCTCAATTACCAGAATCGCAACGGTCTGGTTTCACCTGAAGCGTCGGCTCAGGCGATTTCCAGCATTGTGGCCCAACTCGAAGCGCAGCGCACCGAATTGCAGACGCAATTGTCTGTGAGGCAGGCCTATCTGGTTGACGACCATCCCAGGCTGGTAGAACTTCAGCAACAGATTGCAGCGATTAATGAGCAGCTTGATGCGGAAAATGCCAAAATGGCATCCCCCCAAGGTAATAAGCTCAATAGTAAAATTGAAGAGTTTCAACGCCTGCAGCTAGAGGCTGAGTTTGCACAGGACATGTATAAATCGGCCCTTGTCGCCCTTGAACAAGGGCGGGTTGAAGGCACGCGCACGATCAAGAAAATGTCCATCGTGCAAGCACCTTTAAGGCCGGAAGACGCGCAAAAACCAGCGCGGTTCTATCAAACATTTCTCTATATCATGATGGCGATGCTGGTCGCCGGGGTGGCACATCTGCTGATGGCCATTGTCAAGGATCACAGGGACTAATTCATGCTTTCAAGACTTTGTGCTTCTGTTGTGCTTTTTGTGGCAATGATCATGGCGGCTCCATCTGGCTATGCCCAGCAGAATGGAGAGCTGGACGCTTTCTCTCTCTATAGTTTAGGGCAGCAGCCGGATGACAAGGCTATTGAGCGGCCTGAAAATGGTATCTCGCAATCCGGGAATATTAGTCCGACTTCGAGTGAGCCCTCTTCTGCTCCAGAGAATGCGCCCCAGGGTTTTGACTATTCCGTCAATCTGAAAAGCGATGTTTTTGGCGCCAACCTCTTTTCTGGCGCGTTTGCAAAACAAGCGCCGGCTCAATTCAACCCGGATTATGCCGTAAATGTCGGCGATCAGCTGGTCGTGCGTCTGTGGGGGGCGTTTGATTATCAGTCCGTGCTGACGGTTGACCCGCAAGGCAATATCTTCCTGCCCAATGTCGGACCGGTACGTTTGCTCGGTGTACGCAACAAAAATCTGCAAGGGACGATAGACCAGGCTGTTGGCAAGGTATTTCGGTCCAACGTCTTTTCTTATGCCAATCTGGCAGCGGCACAGCCTGTCCGAGTGTATGTTGGTGGCTTTGTGCATCGTCCTGGCGCTTATGCGGGCACCAGCATGGACAGCATCTTGCACTATATTGATCAGGCTGGCGGCATTGACCCACTGCGCGGTTCGTTTCTGAATATCGAAATCAAACGCGGTACAAGCGTTCGTGCGACTGTGAATCTTTATGACTTTCTCTTAAATGGTGAAATACCTCAGGTGCAACTGGCCGATGGCGATGTGATTTTTATTGGCCCACGCGACAATATGGTCAAGGTCAGTGGCCTGGCAGAAAATGCCAAGCAGTTTGAATTTAAGGGCGAAAACAAATCGCTGCATGATTTCGTACAGTTGGCCAAACCGTTCCCGCAGGTTACGCATGTCCGCGTAACGCGCAACACCGGCCTAACGCGTAATGTCGAATATTATCCGCTGGCACAGGCGCCCGATGTCTACGTGCAAAATGGCGATGAGCTATCGTTCACTGCTGACAAAAAACAGGGTACGATTACGGTCCGCGTTGAGGGTGAGCATGAGAGCGCTCAGGAATATGTCTTGCCCTATGGAACGCATCTTGAAGAGCTGCTCAATCGGATTGAATATTCACAACGCTCAGATTCCGGCAATATCCAGCTCTATCGCCAAAGCGTCAAAGTGCGGCAGAAAGCCCTGCTTGAAACATCGCTGCGTTCGCTGGAAACCGCCGCCCTTACTGCACGTTCCGGCACAAATGAAGAGGCGCAGCTCCGCAGGGAAGAAGCAGATCTTATATTGCGCTGGGTTGACCGCGCAAAAAAGGTAGAGCCACGCGGGCAGGTTGTGATTTCGCAAGCGCCGGATCAGAGCAAGCTGTTGCTGGAAAATGGTGACATATTGCGTGTTCCAGCCCGTGACGGGATCGTGCTTGTGAGCGGAGAGGTGCTCTTTCCCAATGCTGTTGCTTTTGACAGAAGCCTTTCGATCAAGGACTATATTGCGAGGGCAGGGGGGTATACGAACAATGCCGATGCCTCGCGTATTATAGTCGCGCGACAGGATGGCAGCTTTGCAGAAGCAAAGCGCAATTCACGGACGGTTACATTTGGTGGAAAGCGCTCAGCCATCACGCAAGGCGATGAGATACTGGTGCTTCCGAGGATTGACGTGAAGTCGCGCCAGATTTTCAAAGAGTTTAGCCAAATTCTCTATCAGCTGGCTGTAACTGCAGGTGTAGCGCTGCGCCTCTGAGCGGCTCGTCACTTAAGATCGGGACCCATTAAGGTGTCTGCCGAGCCATGCATGTGCCAATATATTGAGTTTGCGTATTTGGCGGCGGATATAGCCTGTGCGTAATTTTTCCAGTCCACCCTTTTGTGCTTCCAGTGCGTTGCGGGTCTCCACCAATCGATGCAATACCGCTTCGCAGCTGGTATAGCCTTTGAGTATTGGATCCCAATATAGCGGGTAGTGCAGTAAAGTGCCTGCAACCAGCTCATCCAGCGTCAATCGACGTTGGCGCCGGAGAAACGCGGCTCCATCGCTATCATGATCTTCCGTCAGTCCCCATCCAGCAAAAAAGGGCTGGCCATAGGTGGCGACTTTCTTGCCGCGCAGCAGGGCGTCAAAGCCGGCAAGTGAGGTCATTACATGTACTTCGTCACTGGCTTCAATACAGCTGATGACGGAGAGTCTGTCTTCGATATAATCGGCCCATTGCTCCGCTTCCTTGCGCACCAGCTTGCCTCTACGATTGCCCGACATCACATCGGGGTGAGGCTTATAGACGATGAATGCCTCCGGGTTTGCCTCGCGGACAATTTTAAGCAATTTGCCGTTGGTATTTATCTGTGAACAACCAAAGCGGATTGATGCATCATCTTCGACTTGCCCCGTCACCAATATGATAGGCTGTCCATTGCTGGGCCATGACGCTGCCTCGCGCGGTTCCAGATTATATTTGGTAATGCCATGCTCGGTGATAAAGGCGCGCACTTCAGCGGCGCGATCCAGTTCTGCCTGATCAAACTCTACAGTAGACAGGATATGCTCCAGGTCAGAAGGCTGGCGCGGATCAAAATAAATTCCGCGCGTATCGAGCACCAGAGATAGGGGCGCTATCAGGTCGGAACCAAGGCCAACAGATCGTGCGAAGCCATCTTCCATACGCATGACAGCGGCGCCACATTCTTCAGCCAGTTCAATAGCGCCTGCCGGAGGTGTGCTGCTCCACCAGACTATATGATCACCAGGGCGAGGGGTAAGTGCACGGGCGCCGTCAACATCCTTCACAAACATTACGCCGCCTGGGTTGAGCGATAGCATCTCCGAGATGTTCGCCTGTTTCCAGCGACGAAATCCTATGCAAATGAGACGGCCTTTATAATATTCGCCGTGGAAGCGCGTTTCGATCTGTTTTTGCCGTATCAACCAGTCGATCATGTCGAATATGGTGCCGCGCTCACGCGTGACAGGATTGAGATAGCGCGGATAATGGAAATACCCAGCCGCAAATAACTCTTCGACACTGCGTTTTCTCGTGCGCCGCGGACAAGGGAGGCGGTCATCTGTCACGCCCCAGCCCGCATACCAGGGTATGCCGAAGCAGGTTACGGGTTTGTCGGCGAGTAATGCCTCAAAGCCCATGGTCGAACTGACAACATAGATATGGTCCATATGTTCGATCAGGCTGAGCGGATTGGCGGGATCACGGAGGAGGACTATGCTGTCATTTTCCAGTAGGTCGCTGAAATGCCCGCCTTTGCGCCCGGAGCTCACTTCGGGATGGGTTTTGACATAGACTGTGGCACCCGGATGCTCGGTGCGTGCCGTTTCGAGCATATGCGCAAATGTGTCTGCACTTGCGCCGCCTAATGAGATGGAATGATCGCCTGCAGTCTGGTCAACGACGAGGATGCGCCTGGTGTCATTAAGGCGGAGCAGAGCGGTGTCGAATGATGGTGCGTGATTATATTTGCTGAGTTTGTGGGCGAGGATCAAGGCGTGCGCATCCTCAATTTTATCGCTGATATCTGTTAGTAAATTATCCGCCACATTAAGTAACACTTCCAGTGCGTTAGGGCGCGTGCTGTCATAATAGATGCCACGATCATCGATAACCAATGAGAGTGGCGGAAAGTTATCCCCAGTTCCAAACGAACGCAAAAAACCATCTTCGAGGAAGAGGGGGGAGAGGCCATGTTTTGCAGCTAATTTTTCAGCACGGCAACCGGAAGGTTTCGCTCCCCATCCAATAATTTTTTGCGCTGTGATATGCCCACGAAAGTTGGAATCGTTAGAAGAGTTATCAAGTATGACGTTGAGAAATGGGATTCTCTCTATGCCACGAGATGTAATATTTTTCATGATAATCATATACACGCGGCATTTTATAGAGTGATTTTATAGTATGATCTACACGGCGGCTATTCTGTATGGGATGTATTAAATGTTTAAATGTAAAACTTCATAGTACAACGTGATTTGTCGAAGGATTTTTATCAGAAAATAATCTGTTATTTGATTATATCTTATCTATGCGTTTTTCATTCAGAGGAAGAATCTCGATATTTTAAGATTTTTTTAGTATTACCAGCGTGCATGAGGGTGTTTCAGGCACGCTGGCTGTTCTAGCGAGGAGCTTATGCTAGCTCATGAGTGATGACAGTATTGCTTTCGCGTATAGGTATAATTTCACAGTTGCAAAGTGTCTTCATTACCATATGCCCAAACATCAAGTGGGTGTCTTCACACAGTTGCATGTCGAAAGATTGTACCCAAACATTGTGGTCGCACATTTTCATAAGTGCACCGCCGTCATATCCGACTACGCCAAGGGTTTTACCGCCTAAATCTTTTGCAGCTTGTATAGCTTTGAGCACATTGGGTGAATTTCCACTTCCGCTAACAGCAATAAGGAGGTCTCCTTCATCCATTATCGCATGTAGCTGCCCGGAAAAAACGTCATCATAAGAAAGATCATTTCCATATGCAGTGATCAGGCCGATGTTGTCGCACAACGACACCCCCCGAAATTTTTTCTTGGTCGACAGGTTAACCATCTTGTTCCAATCGGTGATATAGTGAGAAGCTGTCGATGCGCTTCCACCATTCCCACAAGTAATAATCTTTTTCCCATCCTCAAAGGTGGATTTTATGATATCGATCCCTTTTTCAAAGGCATCAATATCCATAGCTTCCGCAAGTTGGGCGTGAGCTGACATATAGGTCTTAACGATGCCGTTTATGGTCACAATATTCACTCCGTAGATTGGTAGAAAACGATTTGGGATCCGAAGCTATATAGCCGGAACTTAACTGGCTGCAACTCTGACAATGTTTGGGTTATCTCTGCATGGCGTTCCACCGGAGCATAAAACATCATAAACCCACCATTGCCAGCTCCTAGGAGTTTGCCTCCGAGCGCGCCTGCATCAATGGCTTTCGTATACCAGTTGTCGATTTGTGGATTAGATATACCACTAGACAGCTGACTTTTTAATCGCCAGTTCTCGTCCAAGATGTGGCCAAAATTCTCTATGGACCCGCTCTCGATCTCTTTCTTGAGCTCATAGGCTAACTGTACCATCCGCCGCATCAGGGTCTTTTTTTCACTTTCCAACAAGCTCTTGGACTGCTGGGCAAGTACTGCTGAGGCACTTCGAGTGCTGCGAGTGAAAAACACAAGGATGTTTTCTTCAATTTGACTAATGACGGACGGGTCACAGATCACCGGATCAACTGAGACGCTTTCGTCTGGGTGAAATTGGATCAAATTGAGTCCACCAAATGCCGCAGCATATTGGTCCTGTTTGCCGATAGGTTCGCCACAGCGATCAATTTCGATCTCACAAGCTTTCTCAGCTAACCAATCCTTGGATACATATTGATGACGATACGCATGAAGCGCGTTTAACAAGCCGACGGTGAAGGCGCTTGATGAACCTAGCCCTGAGCCGCTAGAGGGTATGTCTGCAGTCGATGCAATCTCAATACCAGACTCGATACCCGCAATATCAAGAGCATTTTTTACGAGCAAATGTTCTACTTGGGAGGCATGGTCAACTGTCTCAGTCTTAGAATAATTAATACGCACGCGACCGTCAAATTTCTGGTTGACCGCAATGTATATGTGCTTGTCAATTGTTGTCGACAATACAGCGCCAACTTCCTCCCGGTAAAAGGCTGGAATATCACTACCACCGCCTACAAAGCTCATCCGCAATGGAGTTTTACAAAGAATCATATTCGTATAGGCCCTATTAAGAGGTTATCAGGTGCGTTGCGTGTGCTGCAATTTGTCTTACAAAGGGTACCTCGTCTATTTCGCGCGATGCGACAATGGAATCTATTTCGTTGATTTTTAAGCCTCTCCATAGATACTCACTACGTAGCCGACTACTACGTATGTCGTCGGACGTCTCAACGGAAACGCGTATAGAGGCATTAGACAGAAGGGGACTGTCTGCGAGTGCGGTTACACCCTCAACGATTATCAGGTCGTCCGGTCCAATAGATCGCGTCGAATGGAAGCCGGCAGATTGGGTCTTGCGATCATATTCTGGAATTTCGACCCAATGACGACATTTAGCATCCAAGAGGGGCAAGACCACGCGCGATGCTGCATCCATGTCGTACCGATCAAGTACACCCGTTCCTTCAGTTCGGGCATGAATAGGTTTGAGCCACCCATCGAGTGAGATGATGTGAGTAGAACGCCCAGCTGCCATCATTAGTTCAGCGATGACCTGCGCTGCCGACGACTTGCCAGTACGTGCAGGACCACCGATTAATACCATTCTCTCATTGATAGCCGACGCGCATACCTCAAGAAGCTGACGCGTCATTGCGGCATGCCCCTTCACGATCCATTCTGAAGCGGCTATGAGGTCAGGTGCAATATAATCAGGCTTCACTTGATATTTCTGGTCGAGTCCGGCGTGACCCGTTCGCACTAGTATAGTCTTCAAGCCTGCGCGTCGCCCCGCTTCAATATCTCCTGTTGAATCTCCCACCATCCATGAAAGATGTCTTGCAATCCCGAAATCTCGTACAGCACGGTCAATCATTCCGGTTTCAGGCTTTCTGCAATCGCAGTTTATTTTGAGTCTCTGCACCTCGCCGTCAAAGCCTTTGTCCGGATGATGTGGACAGAAATACAAGCCATCCAAATAGGCTGAACTCTCTCCTAGCTCACGATCCAGTGCGGTGTGAATATCATCGAGATCTTTGAGGCTGGCTTCACCACGAGCCACAACTGGTTGGTTAGTGATGCAGATGGACAACAAGCCAGCGCGATTAAAACTATGAACGGCGTTACTGGCACCAGGAATTAAGGCAAGTTGTGTAGGGCATCGAAGATGGTTGCGTTCTATATTGAGGGTTCCATCACGATCGAGAAAAACAGCTGAACGTAATTGCCGTTCCCCAAGCTTCTCAGGCAAACCAAAAGTTATATCGCGCGCTACTTTGTCAAGCCGCTCCGGGGTGCCTATGTCCTTGATATACTCTGGGGTGAGATAACCTTGTAGATGAAGGCCCGTATCAAGCATAGCCGGAAAAGTATGTTTCGCTATATCGAACTTTCCAGATACTGGGATCAAGCCTGATAAAGTTTCTCGCTCCAGAACGTACAAGGCTGCGTTTACAATGTTGCGATGTGGAAGACCGTCTTTATGTGGATAAGGGTGCAAGGCCACAACGCTTCCGTCCGCATCCAGTTGAACCAAGTCTGAATCACTAGGGTGATCATTTGGATGCAGTAAGAGTGTACCCGCTACGTTTCGAGAGGCATGTTGATCCCAAATCCCCCTGAGGTTCACGTCAGCATAAGTGTCCCCGTATAGAACAAGAAAGCGCGTGTCCAAATAAGGTAGAGCGTCTCGCAATGCCCCGGCAGTACCTCGAGCTTCCTGTTCTATAGAATATTTAATTTGTACGCCGAAAGCAGATCCATCTCCAAAATGGTCTTGAATCATGTCCGATGCATAGTGAATCAGCAAAACGATCTTTTTGAAATCGTGTGACCTGCACAGAAGGATAAGCCGCTCGAGTACAGGAATGCCGAGAAGTGGTACCATTGGCTTTGGCAAATCGCCGGTTCTCGATTTCAATCGAGTCCCTAGCCCGCCTGCCAAAATAGCGACCTGAGCCGGTGTAGCAGTATTTGAGATCATGTTTTTTAAACCCCTTCAGTCAGAAGCCTTGCTGCTTGGCTATCTCATCCACTGCTTGCGTGACCGCTGCTTCGGAATCCAATAGCGGCTTCCACCCATAGGATTGTAGTAGATCAGTCGAATAGTTGAATTTCGGCACATCTCCGACCCATCCTTTATTACCAATACCAAAAACGATATCGGCCGATGGACTCACACGTGAGATTACTTGATTTGCAATCCAGCGAACTGTAACTCCTGTATCGATTGGGCCAATGTTCACTACTTCAACCTTATTTTCTAGGTTGCGCTGACGAATATGTAGCATCGCCGAAATTAAATCGGAGACATGCAGATATGATTTTTGTTGGGTCCCATCTCCGAGCACCTCGAGGCTTTCAGGTGCCGAGGCCAGCTTGTTGATGAAATCAAGAATAACGCCGTGTGTCGCTGGCACACCAACGACGTTCGGAAAACGAAACAGATTCGCACGACCTAAATATGCCTCTGCTGCAGATGAAATAAGCGCTTCCGATGCTAACTTCATGGCGCCATAATTTGAAATCGGTAGTAATGGGCCGATGGATTCATGTAATGTAACATCACCAAGATCACCATAAATCGCTGAGCTGGATGCAAAATGCATAGTACCAATACCATATGATTTCATTGCCTCAAGAAGTGCAAACGTTGTCATAAAAGTATCATTCAAATCAACATGTGCATCCATAACGCCTGCAGGAATGTCTGAGTTTGCTGCAAGATGCCAAATCTCATCAACTTGACCTAATGTCTTTGCATACTCAAAAGCGCTCATCGTTTCATTCACAGTGGACAGTTCAGTGTTACGAAAATAAATTGATGAAGAATTCATTTCCGCGATGTAGGATTCTTTTCCACGGCAGAGATTATCTAGTACTAAAACAACTCTACCCTCTGTAACCAAGTGCGGTAAAAGATTGCTTCCAATGAACCCGGCACCACCTGCCACTATTGAAACGTTCATGATATTTTCCTGTTGACCGTAATCATCTATATAGAATATTTATTATTCGCTGTTGAATGGTATATTATTTTTGAAATCTCTGTATGCTGACAACATCCTTTTTGGCAGAGAAAATAGCTGCTTAGGCGCTTTTGCAGCCTGAACGATTTCTTGCCCAAGCCGATAGCTAAGATGATTTTTTATAGAGTTTTTATGATGATTTGCGATAGCAGCAATAATCTCATCATTCATAAAAATTTCATCTGCATACTCTCTTATACTTTCAAAAACCTGATCGCCATCATCTTGTTGCTCATTATCCAGCGAATTAATAATATCAGCAACAATCAAATCAGCGGCCGTGCTCTTCTCAAATGGCAGTATGGCTGAAACGGCTTCCATTCTCTCTTCTTTAAGTGGATCTTCTCCCATCATTGCGACTTGATCGACGTATCTTAATATATCGTCGGCATTCTTTGCACGGTAATATTTTGATATAATCTGCTCAACTGGTAGAGTCATTTTCTCTTCAGGGTTTGCTTCTACGTATAGAACCGGACGGCCTGTGACCCCGGCTTCGATCATTAGGGCTGACCTGTCGATAACATGAAAATCGGCATTCATTAAAACTGGGCGGTAGTCATCGCCTGTATATTCGATCACATTATGTGCGTTTTTTATCAACGCTTGAAATTTATGTACACTTTCAAACTTTCCCAGTTGCTCGTAAAATTTTGGATGTGGCATGAATATACAAAAAATATTATTGTATTTGCTAATTTCAGATAAGAATTTCTTATATATGCTGATACTTGGAGTAATAAATTTACCAGCAACTTTCTTTGGAAAATGAACCTTCATAAGAAGAATAGGGCGTCCTTTTGCCTGATCCTTAATCTCTTGAGGCATTTCCAGAGGAGGCTTCTTGTAGGAGTCGAACTTTGGATGTCCAAATGCCTTGACCATTTCACCTGATGTTAGAGAAAACATTTTATAATATGGAATAATATCAGGAGAAAACGTATAAATCCTCCATGCAAGATTTGTAACACCTCCATGAAAGTGATCGCTTCTTGCTTTTTCTATATCTGAAATTTCAATACCATATGGTATGTAAATTATGCGGTAGCCTTTGATACAGAGATTCTTGGAATATAGGCTCCTTGGCCGATGGCCATCATATGGAGTGTGCAGAAATATTATATGTGGTTTATAATCATCAATATTAAAATCATTGATGTGAGTATAATCAATATCACTATCAGATAAGAACTGCGCAGAATTTTCGAATTGTGTTTTTTCTTTTACTGGTATGTCGCATAGAACCATTTTCACTTCAAAACGATTGTTACGTGACATCAATTCCCACACAGAATCCCATGAAGGCCAGAACGAAGATGACTGAAACAAGAATATCACCCGTATTTTTTCATTATTTAATAATTTGATACGGTTAATTTTTCCGATTCCTGATATCACTTGTAGTGATGCCATATCAATTTTATTAATTAATGTTTTGTAGGTCATCGCTCATCTGTTCTTTTTAAAGTTTTGTAAGTGTATTAAATGTAAATTTAAGGCATTAATTTCAAAATTATCACAATCATTTTATATTTTAAATATTATCTATATCGATTGATTTCATTAACTATGCGATGAAGCTAAGGCAAGTGCGTTTGATATCAATAAGCTGACTCATTAACCTTTCCGCCTGATCTAGCGGCCATGCATTAGGCCCATCGGATAGCGCGCTGTCCGGGGCAGGGTGTGTTTCCATGAAGATACCGGAAACACCAGCTGCAACTGCTGCACGGGCGAGTTGCGGCACATATTTACGTTCACCGCCAGATCGATCGCCTAATCCGCCTGGAATTTGTACACTATGCGTCGCATCGAAAATAATAGGCTTCCCGGTCTCTGCCATGATTGCGAGACTTCGCATATCAACAACCAGATTGTTGTAACCAAAGCTGGTGCCGCGCTCAGTCAGCATTATACAGTCATCGGATACGCCTGCACGCTGGGCAGCGGACTGGGCTTTCTTTGTTACCTGCACCATGTCAGCGGGGGCCATGAACTGAGCCTTCTTGATATTGACAGGTTTGCCGCTCGCTGCGACTGCTTCAATCAGGTCAGTTTGGCGCGCTAGAAATGCTGGGGTCTGCAATACGTCCACGACCTGCGCTGCTGCACGCGCTTGTTCTGCATCGTGAACATCAGTTAATATTGGTAGGCCTGTTTCATTCCGTACTTTTTCTAATATACGCAGGCCTTCTTCCATGCCGAGACCGCGGTAAGATGTGCTAGAGCTGCGGTTAGCCTTGTCAAAGCTGCTCTTGTATAGCAGTAATATACCGAGATTTTCGCTGATTTTCATAAGAGTCTCGGCTGTCTGGAGAGCGAGAGATTCTGATTCAATCACGCAGGGGCCCATAATAAAGAATAGTGGCTGGTCGAGGCCAATTGTATGTCCAAGTAACTGCATTGCGTGCCTATATTATTGAGCGTGCTTTGAGGATGGCTTCGATTGGTCCGGTATCACTCGGATTGTTGAGTTCTATGATATCCCACATGGGTAATTCAGCCTTTAGTACATGGATTGGGGTACCATGATAGAGAAAACGCAATTGCTCCAGGCCCTCGATGTGCTCCAGTTCTGCTTCTTCTCGAGAGAGATATTTTTGCAGGGCTGGACGCCTATACGCGTAAAGCCCTATATGAAGCATGATTGGTGGTTTTTTTTCAAGAGCATGGCCTCGCGGTATGTGTGGCAAAATACGTTTGGAAAAATAAAGCGCATTATCACGTGCATCAACAACTGTCGTCGTGCCGCCTACGCGGCCCGCCGCCTGATCTTCAATCAGGTGACGATAAACGCTTGGAGAGCATGGTACTGCAACAGTTGCTACTAAACAGTCTGGG
>Ga0070726_10001404_pt1 | contig 24401 bp, 22 predicted proteins | sample tdAd471_FD_67275 | JGI IMG/M metagenome (GOLD analysis project Ga0070726, IMG submission 67275) | Marine sediment microbial communities from the Atlantic coast under amendment with organic carbon and nitrate - tdAd47.1 | ecosystem: Environmental > Aquatic > Marine > Coastal > Sediment | place...
TGAACTTGATACTTGTCACATCGAGCGCAGTCGAGATGCCTTCTTCCGAGAAAATTGGTGTCATTCGTGTCAAACACAGATATTGTTTTTTGAATTTGCCTACCAGTAAAGAAGAGTGTCCTGTATCTTGGTTCCTAAATCCTTATTCTTGAACTTGATACTTGTCACATCGAGCGCAGTCGAGATGTCTTCTTCCGAGAAAATTGGTGTCATTCGTGTCAAACACAGATATTGCTTTTTGGATTGCTTACCAGTAAAGAAGGGTGCCATGTATCTTGGTTATGAAATCTTTATTCTTTTACTTGAGCTTGAAGTTGCACTTTAAGTACTTTTACCCGTATGTCGAAAAAACTCCTTATTATTGGTTACGTATGGCCCGAACCAACCACCACGGCCGCCGGATGCCGTATGTTACAATTGTTAGATGCTTTTTTGACCTTCGGTTACGATATTACCTTTGCCAGTACCGCCAGTAAAACTCAGTATAGTCTGGATTTAGCAAAGTTAGGCGTTCAAGAAGTAGCTATACAACTCAACCATTCGAGTTTTGATGAATTTGTAAAAGAATTATCGCCCAATGTGGTGGTGTTCGACCGTTTCATGGTCGAAGAACAATTTGGATGGCGCCTTGCAGAGTTTGCCCCGAATGCTTTACGTATTCTAAACACTGAAGATTTGCACGCCTTGCGCAAGAGTAGGGAAGAAGCTCATAAAAAAAACCGACCCTTTAGGATTAAAGATTGGAAAAACCACCCAACAACATTAAGGGAAACGGCCAGTATCTACCGTTGTGATTTAAGTTTGATGATTTCCACCTACGAAATGGAAATTTTGCAGCACGAACTCCACATTCCTGCCGAGTTATTGTTCCATTTGCCCTTTATGGTCGACTTTTCGGAAATATCCAAGGATAAATTAGCTCCGTTTGATAAGAGAAATGGGTTTGTGAGCATTGGGAACGGGAAGCATGCCCCAAATATAGCTGCTGTTAAGATTTTGAAGCACGATATTTGGCCAGGCATACGAAAGCAATTGGCAAATGCTGAAATCCATATTTATGGTGCGTACTTACCCCAAGAAGTCAAGGAAATGCATCATCCTAAAATCGGTTTTTATGTTAGCGGTTGGGCAGAAAACGTTGATGTGGCGCTCAAAGGTGCCAGAGTATTGCTTGCTCCACTAAAATTTGGTGCAGGAATCAAAGGAAAACTCTTGGACGCCATGCGTACAGGAACCCCAAGCGTAACCACCACCATCGGTGCCGAAGGTATGCACGGCGAGCTTCCTTGGAACGGAATCATAAGCAATGATTGGGACAGGTTTGTCCGAGCTGCGGTAGAGTTGCACCAAAAACAGGAATTGTGGGAAACAGTGCAAGAGAACGGCATCCAATTGCTTCAAAAACTTTATGATAAGGAATTGCTGCAAAACCAATTGACAGAGCGCCTACAGCAACTAAGCAAAGCTTTGGAAATCCATCGAGAACATAATTTTATCGGGAGGATGCTACACCATCAAATCCTGGCCAGTACCAAGTATATGGCCAAATGGATCGAGGAGAAAAATAAAAGGTAGTTTTTATGGTATGTAAACTGCATTATATTGCGCCAGCTTCATTTACAGCTTTTCTGGGAGAAGTACCCTTGCCATGTTGACCGATAATTTCATCTGTAGTTATTCCAAGATAAGTTTCTAGTTCTTCCAACCAAGGTCCTATAATTCCCTAATGATTCTCCTGATTTCCTTATTTTAAATTTGCTTCCAGCAAGCCCATCAACATATAAAAGTTTCCCTTTGTACTTTGTCGCATAAACTTTCATAATTGATAAATAGGCCTAAACATATTTAGGCAATCTTTCGATTTTAGCCTCTGTCCAATTGCCCAAAATTCATTCATAAAAACATGATTTAAAATCGAGTTAGGAAATATTGCATATAATTATAAGAAAATACTATGTCTATTCTACATACCTAATTATTTTAAACCGCCTCTTTTTTCTCACTCAAATACTTCCAATACCGTTTGGGTACATGTTGCGTGTGCAATTTAGGGTTGATTCGCAATGCAATGTTGGTACTTTTAAAATAATCATTCCACAGGGTTTGGTACTTGTATTCCTCGCTGTTATAGGCATTACTTTTCATGGTTTTGTTATGGTGGATATCCTTTAAATTCAAGGACACCATTTCCACATGTTCCAAATCGTAATAGATGCCATATTTGCGCTTTACGTCATAAATCAACCATTTTTGGTCCGCGTAGCGGTCACGAAAATGCTTTGATATTAAAGGTAAAACATCAAAATCGGGTTCAATGTTGGCAAAATAAATATCGTCTTTGGTCAACTGGAAGCGAACAAAGGCTTCCATACGATGTTTTTCGCGACTCACCTTTTTAGCCAATTGTGCAATATGTAGTACCGTACTATCAGAATAGTCCAAATACTTCCGGTTTTGTGTCCTCATTAGCTTTTGAATATAAGTATAGAGCATCATTTCCACACCTTCCGCTTCGCTCAAAAAAGCAAAGTACACGTTGGATATGGCATTATTGCTCTTGTTACGGATGCCGTTCCAGACCCGTTTGGCCTTCTCTACATGGGTAAACACGGTTTCCGTCTCCGAAAACAAACCACTTTGAGATTCATTGTTCTTTTGAATGTCGGCCACATTGATTTTTTCATCAAAGGCGACGAAAACGGCGGTCAAAAATCCATTAAAACTACCGTCATAAATTAAGGTTGTTGAAGTGTTCATAACGTTTACGTTTTTTACCTCTCAAATTCCTTCGACTGCGCTCAGGATGACAACTCGAGGTGACATTATTGTATATAGTTCCCTTGCTAATTGAACAATGACAATTGCGTACTGTACTGATTCCGAAATTTTCCGGATGAATTTTGCAGAATCATTCCCTTTATTTTCTCCGCATCCAAGTCACGACGTTCCCAGTTGCGGGATTCGCAAACCATAAAATATTGGGCACGGTTGAGGGCCACCCCTATTTTTTTGAGATGGTCCCAGTTCAGTTTCCTAAATTTTCTAGCATTTATTATTTTATCCACAGACCGCATTCCAACTCCCGGAATTCTAGCCAAAAGAAGTTTGTCCGCCGTATTCACGTTCACAGGAAAATGATGCAGGTTCCGCAAGGCCCACGAAAGCTTCGGATCCACGTCCATGTCCAAGTTGGGGTACTGATTGTTCAAGATTTCCCCTACGGAAAACCCGTAGAATCGTAACAACCAATCGGTCTGGTACAATCTGTTCTCACGCAACATGGGAACTTGTGAGCCTATGGCCGGCAAGCGGGAGTCATGGGTTACGGGCACATATCCTGAATAATATACCCGTTTCATGTTGTATGTTTTGTAATAATAGGTTGCCGAATACATAATATCCTTATCCGACTCTCCTGAGGCGCCCACGATTATTTGAGTACTTTGGCCTGCCGGTGCATATTTAGGAATGTTCTTAATGACTTTTCGTTCCGATTGGTAGCGTACGATTTCATTTTTCACCTTTTCCATCGGTTTGGTAAAATCTTCATGCTTTTTATCGGGTGCCAGCAATTTTAAACCAGATATCGTGGGTACTTCAATATTTACGGAAAGACGGTCGGCGTAGAGACCCGCTTCGTACATCAACTCATCGCTCGCACCGGGAATTGATTTCAGATGGATATAGCCATTGAAATTCTCCTCTTCCCGCAGTTTTTTAGCAACGGACACCAAACGCTCCATAGTGTGGTCAGGGCTTTTGAATATTCCAGAACTCAAGAACAAGCCTTCAATATAATTTCTGCGATAAAAATTGATAGTGAGGTCAACCACTTCCTGAACCTTGAAGGCAGCCCTTGGTACATCGTTACTTTTTCGGGTAACACAATAAGCACAATCAAAAATGCAATGGTTGGTCAACAGGATTTTTAACAAGGAAACGCAACGCCCATCTGACGTATAGCTATGGCAAATTCCCATTTTGGAAGCATTGCCCAAGCCCTTATTCTGGTTGGTTCTGTTACTTCCGCTGCTGGCACAGGAGACATCGTATTTGGCAGCATCTGCCAAAATGTTCAGTTTTTCTCGTATCCTATCAAAATTCATAACTTGGAAATATTCCAATCAAATATATGGATATATTCCAAATATTGGAAATAATCCATAAATATTTTTGGAAATAATCCAAAACACCTATATTTGGGATTAGATTGTCTTTATCATTGCTTTCGAGATTAATATGCTGCAATATGTCTCGACTGCGCTGGACATGACATTATTGACTTGATGATGGAAAATGAAATAACCTTAAAAAGATTTACCGATATCCGCAGGGAGCTTGGATACACGCAAACCGAGTTTGCCAAATTATTGGGCGTGAAGAATACCACGGCCGATATTGAACGTGGGAGAACCAAATTATCTGGAAAGGTAGTTTCGGAACTCTTGCGACAATTCAAAATAAACCCGTTGTGGTTGTTCGGTGAAAGTGACCAAAAACATTTAGACACTTCCAAGACCAGTGTTATTCCGAAAGTGGTTACTGTTGATAATTCCGATAACGATAACATGGTGATGGTAAATTCCAAAGCTGCTGCAGGATATCCGCAGAACATCTCCGACACTAGCTGGTATCGACAATTGCCCGCTTTTGATATGCCGATTCCAGAATTCCGAAATGCCACCTATCGTGGTTTTCAAGTGGAAGGGGACAGTATGTTGCCAAACCTGCGACCCGATGATTGGGTATTGGCACGGGCCATTGAGCATATTGATCATGTGAGCCCCAATAAAATGTATGTGGTGGTGCTTCAGGACTCCGTGATGGTGAAGAAAATTGAACGGAAGCCCAATTCCAACAATATCACTTTGGTTTCCTTGAACGAAACCTATCCACCCTATGAAATCAAACCCTTTCAAATCCAAGAAATTTGGGAGGTGAGCAGCAAACTAACTTTTAACGTGGATGCTACCACCGAAACAGGCTTGCTGAAACAGCTTCAAGAATCGATGGAGGAGCTAAAAAGGCAGATAGCCAAATGAAATCATCTAAAAACCGGTCCCCACGGTTTTGGTTTGAATTCTCATCAAGTAATTATGGGCGGTCATATAAAGTACCGAGCCATCATCGCCCCAGGTGCAATTAGCGGTACGTTGTCCGGTAGCTATGCGTCCCAAAAGCTTTCCTTCGGGGGTTATGATCAAAATTCCGCTCGGTCCTGTGGAGAAAATAGTTCCATCTTGCGCTACCTTAAGGCCGTCCAAAGAACCTATCAGCCCTTCTTTTATCAATGCTGAGGCATCAAAAAATATTCGCCCTTCATCCAGAGCGCCATCATTTTTGATGGTGTATGCCATAATGTACGGAGCATTTGATTCCGATTGGTTCACATAAAGCGTTTTTTCGTCGGGAGACAAAGCCACACCATTCGGCCGTGCAAGATTATTGACCACCATATCGACCTTGCCATCCGTAGCGATTTTAAATACCCCAAAAGCATCAATTTCTCGCATTTCTGAATTTTCCTGTCCAGGCAGCCCATAAGGCGGGTCGGTGAAATAATAGATTCCCGAGGAAGCTTGCACAATATCATTTGGGCTATTGAAACGTTTGCCTTCCCACGTATCGGCCACCGTTATTTTTCCACCTTGCGACAGGGGCATACGCGATATTCTTCGGTCCCCGTGTTCGCAGGCTATCAATTCACCATTATTGTTTATGATCAATCCATTGCTTCCAGGCTCCCGTCCATATGGTAGAATACCAGTGTAGCCGGAAGGCTTTAAGAATTCAGTGATTCCTACCCCTTCTTTCCATTTAAAAATGGTGTTTTGGGGAGCATCCGAAAATAACAGAAACCCACCATCTTTGACCCATACAGGTCCTTCCGACCAGATAAAGCCATCTGCCAGTACTTCTACTTTGGCGTCTTTATCGACATAATCAAAAAAAGCGTCGTCCAATGCCACTAGCTTGCCTGTGGTCTTTTGTTGCGCAAAACACCCTAAGGTGGTAATACATAGTAGAAGAGTTAAGTTTTTCATTTTTAAAATTTATATAAATATAAAACTATAGCTGAACCAAACTATGGTTTATTCAGGCAGATAGGGTATCCTTTATGGCTCTTGCTAAGTTATCTGCTGCAGGGGGATTAAGGCGGAACCACAGTTCTGGCTCAAAAATTTCCAGCTCGGCCAAGGCCCAATTGCCATTATTGTCCTTAAAAATATCCACTCTGGCGTATATGGGCAGCTCAGGAGCTGCATTTACAACACTTTTGGCAAAGGATATTTGCTCTTGGTCCGGCACATAGTCTTGCACCGTACCACCAAAATCATCTTGAACCCTAAAATCCCCCGGTTTGGCAATTTTCAACACGGCATGCGTGTACTCCCCGTTAAAAATCATCATGGAAATTTCTCCCTCCAAAACAATTTTCTGCTGAAATTCCTGAAGCATCATGGCCTCTTCTGTTACCAATTTCCGAAAGATGTCCTCGTGATCGGCAATCTCATCCTTTTCTATTTTATAAGTATGACGTGCTGCTCCAGAAACACAGGGTTTCAGAATATAGGTATCGGCGTTAAAACCTTTGCCCGATTTTGCCTTGACCACTGCTTCGGCAAGGGAGATTTTTAAACCCTTTTCCAAAAAAACCGTTTTGGGAACATTTATCCCCGCTTTTGATAAATCGCTCAAATAATGTTTATCAATATTCCAATGGATCAGTTCTTTGGAGTTGATAAACGTTGTTTTCCTTGCGGTTGTTTCCAACCATCTCGAAAACTCTGGATAACGATCAAAGTAGTCCCATGTGGTCCTAAACAGGGCATATTTGGTCGTCGACCAATCAAAATCGGGGTCATCCCAGGATTTACGGGTAGCTTTAAGCCCTAACTTTGTCAAGGCTTCTAAAACCAGTCGGTCTTCTTGAAGCACATTTTCAATATAGGGCGTTTTCGTTTTTGGAGCCACGTAACGATGGTCCGTTAAAACAACAACATCATATTTCATAGAGTAAAAAAATTAATATCCTACAGCCGTATCATCACCTCTTTTGTCTGCTCCCCCTTCCAATTTTCCATTGGGCAACACACGAATCGCGTCTACTTTGCCTATAATGGGCGTTCGCTCTTCATTAATGATGTATCCTTTGGATTTTAACGCTTCCTTGAGCTCATCCGAAAAACCCTCAGGCTCAAAAATCACCATATCGGGCAACCATTGGTGGTGGAATCGAGGGGCATTAACAGCTTCCTGCATACTCAAGTTGAACTCGTATACATTAAGAATGGTCTGGGCAACTGCCGTAATAATGGTAGATCCACCGGGAGTACCTACAACCATGTACAATTTCCCGTCTTTTTCCACGATGGTCGGTGTCATACTGCTGAGCATACGTTTCTCTGGTTGAATGTTGTTCGCTTCGGCACCGATAAGCCCAAACATATTGGGGACGCCCGGTTTGGCGCTAAAATCGTCCATTTCGTTGTTTAGGAAGAACCCAAGCTCAGCACAATACAGCTTGGAACCATATCCTCCATTGAGCGTTGATGTGGCCGAGATGGCATTACCCTCATCATCCACAATGGAGTAGTGGGTGGTTTGTGCACTTTCGATAATTTCTACTTCCCCATGGCTTACATCGGAAGACAGCGTTGCTTTATCAAAAGAGAAATTGGCCATTCTGTCCTGTATGTAATCATCGTTTAAAAGCATATTGTAGGGGATATCCACAAAATCGGGGTCGCCCAAATAGAAGTTCCTATCCGCATAAGCTCTTCGCGAAGCTTCCGTGAACAATTGAATGGCTTTTGCAGAGTTATGTCCAAATTTTGATAGATCATAAGGCTCCATCATTTTAAATATTTGGTTGATGGTAACCCCACCGCTGCTGGGCGGACTCATGGAAATAACCTTGATATCTTTATAGTCAAAAACAATCGGGTCTCTCCAAACTGCTTCGTACTTTTCCAAATCCTCCTCGGTGATCAAACCGCCGTTTTCTTGAACAAATGCGGCCAGTTTTTGAGCTACCTCACCTTTGTAAAAACCATCGCGCCCTTCTTCCATGATTTTTTGAAGCGTTTTGGCGTAAGCGGGATATTTTATGGTGTCTCCCGTTACAAAAGGGCCTGCAAATTTGGTGCTGTCCCCATTGGCCTCAATAAATTGCTCACGATACCCTGCAAGTCTATCCGCTTGCTTTTCAGAGACCACTACACCTTTGTTGGCAAGGGCAATGATGGGCTCAATAATATCTTTTAAGGGAAGTTTCCCGAACTTTTTGTGCACCTCAAGCACTCCAGCCACTGTGCCCGGCACTCCTACTGCGGTACCGCCTGATGTGCTCAAACCAGGAATTACATTGCCAAGGGAGTCCAAATACATATCCTTATGGGCAGCCAAGGGTGCTTTTTCACGATAATCGATTCCGCCGACCTCGCCATTATTTTTTCGGTAGACCATAAATCCACCGCCACCAACACTTCCTGCAAACGGATAGGCGACAACCAAAGAAAGTTCCGTGGCCACCATGGCATCAAAGGCATTTCCACCTTTTTTCATGATGTTCACGGCCAATTGGGAGGCTTCTTCACGTGCAGAAACCACCATGGCTTTTTCAGCTACCAGTCCAGTAGGTGTTGCTGGTTGTTGTTTACAGTTAATAAAAAAGATTAGGGGGAGGAGGAGTATCAGTCTTCGCATAGTGAAATAAATTTTTGGTTGGAAAAAGGTATTAATTCTTCAAAAAATAAAGTGAATTCGTTTTCAAAATCCACATAGTGTTCTTCAAGGTCCAGAATAGCAAAATTCATTCTGGATTTGTTTTTGGTCCGTCGGTTCATTCCGTTGAGCACGCGGTCAATTCCGGCTAAATTGGCATAATTGAGCAGCCAATTGTCTGCAATCATGTAAGGCATCATACGTTTGGTGGCGATGGGGAGTATGTCGTAGTTATCTTCCAAGAGGTCATAAAAATCCTCTACGTACTCGGCCAAAGGTCTATTGGAATAACTGCTCCAATTTTTGGCCAAAAAATGGTCGTAATAAATATCCACGATCACCCTGCTGTAATGGCTGTAATTTTTATGGAGACGTTTGCTGCTTTGCCTTACTATGGGGTGGGCATCAGTAAATGTGTCTATTTCTCGATGTAACAGAATACCTTTTTGGATTTTATCAGGAAAATGTTTGTATTTGTTTCCACGGATATGATCCGCAAAGAAATTACCCAATGTGATTTCTTTATCATCAAAAGAAAGATAGATATGCGCTAAGAAGTTCATCGGGGCAAATTCCTTTTCTGTCGAAATTTACAAATTCCAAACATGGAATCGAATGTGGCCCCCTATATTTGCAAAAACTTTTTTAACAATTATGACACTGATCAAATCAATTTCTGGAATTCGAGGGACCATTGGCGGCAGCACCAACGATAACCTAACACCTTTAGACGCAGTTAAATTCGCAGCAGCTTATGGTAGTTGGTTAAAAACATATTCCGAAAAAGAGAAATTGAAAGTCGTAATTGGGCGTGATGCGCGTTTGTCGGGTGAGATGATCCAAAACTTGGTGGTTTCCACTTTGGTAGGGTTGGGTATTGATGTTATCGACCTGGGACTCTCCACAACGCCTACGGTAGAAATTGCCGTTCCTTTGGAAAAAGCGGATGGAGGCATCATTTTAACGGCAAGTCACAATCCAAAACAATGGAACGCCCTTAAATTGTTGAATGAGAAAGGGGAGTTTTTGGATGCTGAGCAGGGGGCAAGGATTTTGGCCTTGGCCGAAAAAGAGGATTTTGAGTTTGCAGAGGTCGATGATTTGGGGGAAATCATTAAAAATGATTCTTATATCGACATTCATATTGATGAAGTCTTGGAATTACCCTTGGTGGATGCCGATGCCATAAAAAAAGCAGGTTTTAAAGTAGTGGTAGATGGTGTAAATTCTACAGGAGGTATTGCCATACCGAAGCTACTTGAAGAATTGGGTGTTGAAGTAGTGAAGCTCTATTGCGAACCAACCGGGCATTTTCCGCACAATCCAGAGCCTTTAAAAGAACATTTGGGCGACATCTGTAAAAAAGTAGTGGAAGAAAAGGCCGATTTTGGTATTGTGGTGGACCCCGATGTGGATCGTTTGGCATTTATCAGCGATGATGGGGAAATGTTCGGCGAGGAATATACTTTGGTTGCCTGTGCCGATTATGTATTGGGCAAGACCAAAGGCAATACCGTTTCCAATCTATCATCTTCCAGAGCTTTAAGGGATATTACAGAAAAGCATGGAGGCACTTACGAAGCTGCAGCGGTCGGAGAAGTGAATGTAGTGACCAAAATGAAAGCCAACAATGCTATAATTGGTGGCGAGGGGAATGGTGGAATTATTTATCCAGAAAGTCATTATGGGCGTGATGCCTTGGTAGGAACGGCTTTGTTCTTAATGTTGATGGCCGAAAAAGGTGGGACTGTGGCTGAGCTACGTGCCAGTTACCCGAGCTATTTTATGAGCAAGAAAAAAATACAATTGACTCCCGACTTGGATGTTGATGCGCTTTTGGATGCCATGCACAACAAGTACAAGGATGAAGAGGTATCAACCATTGATGGGGTAAAGATTGATTTCCCTGAAAACTGGGTGCACCTAAGAAAATCGAACACGGAGCCTATTATCCGAATCTATACCGAAGCAAAATCACAAAAAGAAGCCGATGGTTTGGCCGACCGCATTATTGGTGAAATCAAGGAAGTGGCAGGAATCTAGGCATTAACTGCCTTATCTGACTTTTGCTGAAACTTTTTCGGGGCTTTGCCCATATGTTTCCAGCGTTTATGTGTCCAAAAGTAATATTCCGGAGCTTCTCGAATGGCTTTTTCTGTTTCTTTCATAAAAGCTTCAGAAATCTCATAATCCGCTATTTCGCTAGGGTTTTCAGCTAAAACTTTAAACGTGGCTTCATAATATCCACGACCTACTTTTTTTACCTTAAGATAAACCGGAATCATCCCGTGGCTTTTACAGAGTTCTTCCGCGCCAACGTGTATGGGCACCAAAACACCCATAAATTTTGCCCAATGTCGAGCTCTTTGCAGCATAGGGGATTGGTCACTGATGATACCGACCGTAATTAGTTCGTTCGTTTCTTTTGCCTTTGCAATAATATCTCGACTCTCATAGGTTTTGATCAGTGTAGTTCCATATTTGCTGCGTATATCACGAACCAACTTGTCAAAATATTTGTTCTGTATAGGCTGATAAATGGCATATGCTTTTGATCTTACCATGGAATTTAGCGAAAAAACCCATTCCCAGCTTGCATAATGGGGCATCATTATCATGATATGCTTTCCTTCATCTTCCAATTTTTGAAAAACTTCAACATTCGTGAAAACATATCTTTGTTTCATTTGTTTATTGGTGATCCCCAAGGTCTTTATCATCTCCAAGAACATATCACAGAAATGCTTGTAGAATTTCTTTTCTATCAACAAACGTTCTTCTTCTGACTTTTCCGGTAAAGCAAGGGACAAATTATTGCGCACCACTTTTTTACGGTATCCTACCACATTGTAAAGGAGTGCAAAGACACCATCAGAAATTAAATAAAGGATTTTGAATGGTAGTCTGGAAATCAACCAGAGCAAAGGATAAACAAGGATATAAACTACTAGCTGCATAGGTAATTCTTGTGTGCAAATATAGCTATATTTGAACCCAAACTAGTATTACATGCTCAATTTACATATCGCTACTATTGCCATAATGGCCGCCAATGTTCTGGTTTCCCTCCGTGGATTCAACAATATGGCTTTTTTTGATAGATACAAGTTCGGTATCAGTGCCATACAAGCCGGTCAACGGGAGAGAATGGTGACTTCGGGCTTTTTGCACGTAGACATTTCACATTTGTTTTTGAATATGTTTACCCTTTACTTTTTTGCACCAGTGGTAATTGGTTGGTTCGGTTCCATTAAGTTTTTGATCATTTATTTTGTTAGCTTAATCGCGGGAAGTCTGTTGGCCCTGTTTTTTCATAAAAACGAACCTTTTTACAGTGCCGTTGGCGCCAGTGGGGCTGTAATGGGCGTGCTTTACGCTGCCATATTGCTAAACCCCGATATGCAGTTGGGCATTATGTTCATTCCGATTCCGCTTCCTGCCTATGTGTTGGGTATCGCTTATTTGTTGTATTCCATTTGGGGTATGAAGAGCAGAATGGGCAATATTGGGCATACGGCGCATTTTGGTGGCGCCATCGGCGGTTACGCGACCACTTTACTGTTCAAACCGGAACTTTTTGTGACGGATACTTTGATCGTCGTGTTATTGGCCATTCCAATCATTATACTCTTTGTGTTGGATAAAATGGGGAAGATTTAGATGAAACTGAGAGCCAAAGTTTTTTTTAGATTAAAACCCTGAATCCAAATAATAGATTTGGTAGTGTACAATTTAAAGGAAGTGGATTCCGTGTCAGGCACAGAATGACACTCGAACGTATTTCATATACCAAAAAAGGCCTTGAATACCTCAAGACCTTCTTCACTATAAAATATTGTTGTTTTTTAGCTTTTTCCGAGTATCTCAGCTACTTTTTGTTCCAAAGCTGGACCTCTTAAATCCCTTGCTACGATAACACCATTTTCATCCAGTAAAAATGCTGCGGGAATTGCGTTGATGTTATACAAACGGGCAATGGGGTCTTGGAAACGTTGTAAGTTGGAAATGTGATTCCATTCCAAACCATCTGATTCAATGGCATTTTTCCAGTGCTCTTCCTTATTGTCCAAGGAAACACCCAAAACGTCAAAACCTTTTTCGTGATATTTGTTGTAAACCGATACGATATTGGGGTTTTCAGCACGACATGGTCTGCACCAGGCCGCCCAAAAGTCGACCAAGGTGAGTTTGGCATTACTGGTAACATCGCTAAGGGCCAATATATCACCAGTTGGCGTGGGAGCTGAAAAATCAGGGGCAACCGCACCAACTTCGGTGGATTTTAAATTCTCCAACTGTTCCGCAATTTTCTGTGCAGGTTCGGTTGCTTTAATTTCTGGGGTCAGTCCTTCGAACATTGCCTTGATTTCATCAGCAGGAACAGCTTTTGTGGCCATTAGGTTTCCAATTATAAGTACGGAGATATAAGCATTGGGATTTTTCTTGACAAATTTGACGTTAAAATTCTTTGCGTCATCTTGGAACTCCATAAACTCCTCACGCAAAGCGGTTACGGTTGCGGTGTCCCTTTCCTGAGCTGCCATACGCATATCGTCTTGCATAGACCTTGCGCGCTCAGATAAATTTCGGGATTCTTCCAGAAAGCCCATGAAAATTTCGTTTTGCTCGGTCCCCTTAAGTTTGGCCATACCTATGCTATCTTTTTGGAACTCCACTTCGATATTTCCGTTCTCTACAATAACAGGTGCATTTCCACGAACCTTGTCCATAAAGAGATAGTACATTTTAGGCTCATCTTGACTACCATTAAAACGGAACAAGCCGTTTTCCACAGTTGCGGTATCAATATCAACCAATTGATTGATGGAATCCGTTGTTTTTAAGAAAACCATGGTTCCATTTTCAGGTTCGCCGGTAATGGTTCCACTTATTTCATATCCTTTTGGCTCGGAACCACATGAAGCCAAAAACAAGACTCCCGATAATATGACAAAAAATCTTTTCATTTCTAAAAGTTTAAGTTGCGAAGGTATTCAATACTTACGGCATAAAAAAACCCCTGGCTTTTATTGGGCCAAGGGTCTGTTGTAAAATGTTCTTAATTTAGAATTGGTATCGAATGCCTAAGGCAATGTCAAAGTCAAAATCATTGTCAAATCCGTTGTAACCAACCAAACCAATTTCTGGTCTAAAATCCAATGATAGGAGCAATGGAATATCAAAATTATATTCCACACCGATATCACCAGCGGCAAAGACAAAAAGCCCGTCGTTGTCGTTATCAAAATTTGGATTGGGTTCAAAATCTACGCTGCCCAAGCCGCCACCAACACCGTAGTACCAGTTAAAGTTGCCATCCAGCGGCCTAACCCATTGGTAGACCCCCGTTAGTTTAAACGCATCGAATTCCCTGCTGTCCCTCCAACCCAGGTCGAATTCGGCACGGTTGTATCTTCCAATTGATTTTTGATATGAAATTTCAGCTCCAAAGCCATCGCTATCGCCCAAACGTAATCCCAAGGCATGCTCAGAAATACTTTGTGCGCTAAGACTTACTGTTGCAAACAAAAAAAATACTGAAAATAATGTGGTAATCTTCATGAGGTTCTCGTTAAGTTAAAAATTAGAGATAGTTTTGTAATAGATTTACGTTCTAAAACTAGTTTTAGTTCCCAAAAAGTATTCCGAATTGGATAAAAATTTGTTAAAAGACCTTTCAGAAGCATTGAAGGGTGAGTTGTTGTTTGATGAGTTGAGCAAAGCCATCTACGCTACAGATGCTTCGGTATACAGAAAGCTACCAACAGCGGTAGCCTACCCAAAAACTGTTGACGATTTAAAGGCGTTGCTCGCTTTTGCGAACAGAAATAAAGTCGGTCTTATTCCGCGTACGGCGGGTACATCTTTGGCGGGTCAATGTGTGGGGGATGGCATTGTAGTGGATGTAAGCCGGCATTTTACCAAAATCATTAGTCTGGACAAGGACAAAAAGCAAGTTACGGTGCAGCCAGGTGTGGTTCGTGACGAGCTGAATCAATTTTTAAAACCATTCGGTCTTTTCTTTGGCCCCAACACTTCTACGTCCAACCGCTGTATGATCGGGGGAATGGTCGGGAACAATTCGTCCGGGACCACATCCATTCAATATGGGGTTACCCGCGACAAAGTTTTGGCTATGCAATGTGTGTTGTCCGATGGAAGTGATGTTTACTTCTCCGACATATCCAAAAAGGAATTTGAAGAAAAAAAAAGAGGAGATTCGCTGGAATCTAAAATTTATAACAAGCTGTTTGAAGAACTATCCAATCCCGAAACACAGCAGAATATAAAATCTGAGTTCCCAAAACCCAGCATCCACAGAAGAAACACGGGGTATGCCGTTGATGAATTGCTGAAAAACAACATTTTTGGAGAAGACAAAACTGATTTCAACCTATGTAAATTATTGTCCGGAAGCGAGGGCACACTTGCTTTTACAACCGAAGTAACACTTCAGCTCGATGATTTACCGCCTCCATACGCCGCTATGGTGGCCACCCACTATAAAACCCTGGAAGATTGTTTAAATGATGTAGCTCCCGTGATGCAGCACAATCTGCACCTGTGCGAGATGATGGACAAGGTTATTTTAGACTGCACCAAAAACAACAGGGCCCAATTGGCCAATCGTTTTTTTGTGGAAGGAGACCCGGCTGGAATTTTAATGTTGGAGGTAAAAGCAGATTCTAAAGAAGATTTGGACAAACAGTTGGACGAGCTTTTAAAAACTGTGGAAAAGTCCGGATTGAGCTATGCCAATCCTATTTTATACGGGGATGATATCAACAAAGCCATAGAGCTCCGTAAAGCAGGTCTGGGACTGTTGGGCAATATGGTAGGAGATAAAAAAGCAGTAGCCTGTATTGAAGATACTGCCGTTGCCTTAGAAGACCTCAAGGATTTTATAGGGGAGTTTTCCCAAATTATGAAAGGGTATAACCAAGACGCTGTGTATTATGCCCACGCTGGAGCAGGTGAATTGCATTTGCGCCCCATTCTCAATTTAAAAAAGTCCGAAGATGTAGTGTTGTTCCGTAGCATCACTACCGATGTGGCAAAACTCACAAAAAAATATAACGGGAGCTTTAGCGGTGAGCACGGTGATGGTATTGTGCGTGCGGAGTTTATTCCTTTAATGATAGGTGAAACCAATTATGAGTTACTGAAACGGGTGAAAACACTTTTTGACCCCAATTTGGTGCTCAATCCAGGTAAAATCGTGGATGCTTACCCGATGGATGAGTCGCTTCGTTATGAGATTGACCGCAAAGAACCAGAGGTTAAGACCTTGATGGACTTTTCGGATAGTGAAGGAATTTTGAAAGCTGCCGAAAAGTGCAACGGCAGCGGCGATTGTAGAAAAAGCCACCATATGAACGGGGCGATGTGCCCTAGTTATCAAGCTACCAAAGATGAAAAAGATACCACTCGCGGTAGGGCCAATGCCTTACGTGAATTTTTGACCACTTCCGAAAAATCCAACCGTTTCGACCATAAAGAACTCAAGAGTGCATTCGACTTGTGCTTGAGCTGCAAGGCCTGCGCCAGTGAATGTCCAAGTAATGTGGATGTTGCCGCCTTGAAAGCTGAGTTTCTTTATAATTATCAAGAAGCGAACGGATATTCGTTGCGAAGCAAACTGTTTGCGCACAATACACAGTTGAATGCCTTGGGAAGTAAAGTTTCCAGCATCACCAATTGGATATACGAATCCAAAGCCATAGGGGGTATGCTAAAAAAAGCCGTCGGTGTAGCACCAGAACGAAATTTACCAAAGGTAGGGCGATTCAATTTCAAAAATCACCTGAAACAGCATCAAGTAAAGCGAACCGACCTATCCAAAAAGCAGGTAGTTCTTTATATTGATGAATTTGTAAAGTATCTGGACATCCAAATTGGTAAAGATGCCATCGAACTATTGTGCAAGTTGGGCTACGATGTGGAACTATTCTATGGGGAAAGCGGTAGAACCTATCTTTCCAAAGGATTTTTGAAGCAGGCCAAAAAATTGGTGGCTCAAAATATGGAAAATCTAAAAGAGATTTTAAATGAAGGCACACCGATTGTAGGTTTGGAGCCTTCGGCCATTTTATCTTTTAGGGATGAGTACCAGCGCTTGCACGATGACAAAGAGCAATTGCAAAAATTGGACAAAAACTCATTTTTGATCGAGGAGTTCTTGGCAGCTGAGATTGTAGCAGGCCATATTTCATCGGACAGCTTTACGGAAGAAGAGAGAACCGTAAAAATTCACGGGCATTGTCATCAAAAAGCGTTGAGCAATCAAAAAGTTACGTTTGATGTGCTAAACCTGCCAAAAAATTATAAAGTCACCATAATACCGTCCGGTTGTTGTGGTATGGCCGGTTCTTTTGGCTATGAAAAAGAGCATTACGAAGTAAGTATGCAAGTAGGAGGGTTGAAGTTGTTCCCTGCCGTGAAGAAAAGTTCCGAAAACACTTTGATCGCAGCAAACGGCACAAGTTGTAGGCATCAAATAAAGGATGGGACGAAAAGGGAGGCATTGCACCCCGTTTCAATCTTGCGACAGGCCCTTGTCATCTAAAAAATCGTTGTCAATATTTTCTTCTTCCCCTTCGCTTTTGTGTTCTTGGGCCATGTTTTCAATATTGATTTCTTTGTCCGTTATGGAAGCAATAAGTTCGTTCATATCCATTTCCTTCAAATCTTCATCCAAAAAGAAAGGGGAGAGCTTATCGTGATTGTAATGGTAGATTCTCCACCGCTTGAACGAATATTCCAAAGCGGTCAGGTTTTCCACCCAATCGCCAGAATTTAAATAGGTGCAACTACCATATTTGTTATCGTAAATCTCCTTTTTGGGTTGATGGATATGTCCGCAGACCACATAATCGTAACCATTTTCTATGGCCAAATCGGCAGCCGTTTTTTCAAAGTTGTTGATGTACTTGACGGCACCCTTAACGCTGTTTTTTATTTTTTTGGACAAGGAATATTTCTCTCGGCCCATTTTGGCCAAGCACCAATTCAGGAAACTATTGATCAAAATAAGAAGGTCGTAGCCATACCCACCGAGCTTGGCCAGCCACTTGGCGTTTTGGATAGAGACATCGAACACGTCACCGTGAAAAATCCAAGCTTTTTTACCATCAAGATTAAGCACCAGTTTATCCACAACCTTGAAGTTGCCCATTGAAGTATCACTAAACTTGCGAAGCATTTCATCGTGATTTCCAGTGACATAGTAAACCTCAGTTCCCTTGGATGCCATTCCGATGACCTTTCTCAACACCTTAAGGTGGGATGGCGGGAAATAACGTTTGCTGAACTGCCAAATATCAATAATGTCGCCATTCAATATGAGCTTTTTAGGCTGGATACTGTTGAGGTATGTAATGAGTTCTTCCGCATGGCAGCCATAAGTTCCCAAGTGAACATCTGATACAACTGCCAATTCTATCTTCCTTTTTTTCAATCTAATAAGGTTTAGTACAAAATAAAACGGTAGGAATAAAATAGAAACCAAATCGAAGTCATTAATTCATGAGGATATTGTTAAAAAATCATCACCCAAAAACCGAATATGTTACAATAACATTAAGTCAAAACACTGTTTTTGAATTAGATTTATAACATCTACCTTTGATACATCTTAATTTTTATACCGAATGGCAGGAAATTCTTTTGGACAACTTTTTAGACTCACCACCTTTGGTGAATCTCACGGAAAGGCATTGGGAGGCATTATTGATGGTTGTCCCGCAGGGATACCCTTGGACATGGAAAAAATTCAAGCGGAGCTCAATAGAAGAAAACCTGGACAATCTACCATCGTTACCCAACGTAAGGAGCCCGATACGGTTGAAATTTATTCAGGAGTGTTCGAAGGCAAAACCACGGGTACGCCCATTGGTTTCGCCATTCACAACACCAACCAGAAGTCCAAGGATTATTCGCACATCAAAGACTCGTATCGACCTTCGCATGCGGATTATGTGTACGATAAAAAGTACGGTTTCCGTGATTACCGAGGTGGGGGGAGAAGCTCTGCCCGTGAAACAGCGAGCAGGGTAGTGGCTGGTGCCATTGCAAAGCAATTTTTGAGCGATATTAAAATAAACGCCTTTGTCTCTCAAGTTGGGGAGATGAAATTGAACAAGCCCTATCAAGAATTGGATTTTTCCAAAATTGAATCCAATGCGGTTCGTTGTCCTGAAACCGAAATGGCCCAGAAAATGGAAGATTACATCAAATCCATTAAAAAAGAAGGGGATACCATTGGCGGTGTTATCACCTGCGTCATTCAAAATGTACCAGTTGGTCTTGGCGAACCCGTTTTTGATAAACTGCACGCCCGTTTGGGTGAGGCGATGCTTTCCATCAATGCCGTAAAAGGTTTTGAGTTTGGAAGCGGCTTTGCAGGAGTTGCCATGAAGGGGAGCGAGCATAATGATGCATTTAATCCCGATGGAAGTACTAAGACCAATCGCAGTGGCGGTGTACAAGGTGGAATCAGCAATGGGATGGATATTTATTTTAGTGTTGCCTTTAAACCCGTTGCCACCGTGCTGCAATCTTATGAAACCATCAACAAGGAAGGCGAAAAAGTGACTGCTCAAGGTAAAGGAAGGCACGATCCCTGTGTTGTGCCAAGGGCAGTGCCGATAGTGGAGGCTATGGCAGCATTGGTCTTAGCTGATTATTCGCTTTTGGCCCGTACCAACAAAATCTAGGCCTACGTTAGGAGGTTTCCAATCAATAAAGTATCTTTCCTCCATAATCTTACTTTATGAAGAAACTGGAATTGCACTGGCAAATCCTCATCGGGATGCTACTTGGTATTCTTTTTGGATTTGCAATGACCCAACTTAGTTGGGGTAAGGAATTTGTAAATGATTGGATTCAGCCCTTAGGGACCATTTTTGTAAAACTCCTCAAACTTATTGCCATACCGCTTATTTTAGCATCTTTGGTCAAAGGGATTTCGGACCTGAAGGACATTTCAAAATTTAGAAATATTGGTCTTCGGACCATTGGGATATATATTGTTACCACGGTGGTCGCCATCACTATAGGACTTGTTTTGGTGAACATTATGAATCCAGGAAGCGGAATTTCCGAAGAAACGGTGACCAAGCTTACGGATACCTATGCTGGTGACGCTGAGGTTACCTCCAAACTGGAAGAGGCTTCCCGCCAAAAGGATAGTGGTCCCTTGCAATTTTTGGAAGATATGGTGCCCGACAATGCCTTGGCGGCAATGACGGATAATGCTTTGATGCTTCAGGTTATCTTCTTTACCATATTTTTGGGTATTTCCATGTTGTTGATTGGAGAGAAAAGAGCAAAACCACTGAAAGATTTCTTTGATTCACTAAACTATGTGGTCCTGAAAATGGTCGACTTGATCATGTTGACTGCTCCCTATGCTGTATTTGCTTTGTTAGCGGGGGTAGTGGTCTCATCCAGTGACCCTGATTTATTATTGGCGCTACTTAAATATGCAGGTGTCGTTCTTTTAGGACTTGCGTTAATGATTGTCTTTTATGCAACCATTGTTGGTCTTGTTACCAAAAAGAACCCGTTCTGGTTCTTAAAAGAAATAAGTCCGGCACAATTGCTCGCATTTTCTACAAGTTCCAGTGCTGCTACATTGCCCGTGACTATGGAAAGGGTAGAGGAACATATTGGGGTGGACAAAGAAGTATCCAGTTTTGTGTTGCCCGTAGGAGCCACCATTAACATGGATGGCACCAGCTTGTACCAGGGGGTTGCAGCTGTGTTTATTTCACAGGCCCTTGGTTTTGACCTTACTTTAGGTAATCAGTTAACCATTGTGTTGACGGCTTTGTTGGCCTCCATTGGTTCGGCTGCGGTGCCCGGTGCAGGAATGGTGATGCTGGTAATTGTATTGGAGTCCATTGGTTTCCCTGCAGATAAATTGGCGATTGGTCTAGCCTTGATCTTTGCCGTGGACAGACCGTTGGATATGTGCCGAACCGTGGTAAATGTTACAGGTGACGCTACTGTCTCGATGGTTGTGGCAAAATCAGTGGGTAAATTGGGCGACCCCCATCCAGAGGAGTGGGACGACAATTATGATGATGTTAAATAATCACGACTTTATCCTTTATAACTAGAAAAGCTAATATGTCACTTCGAGTGATTTTCAAAGAAAATTGTATCGAGAAGTCTTTCTTGGTAAAAATTGTAAATATTCACCATGTGAGAGTTCTCGATACGTTTTCCCTTCACTTCGCTCATAGAAAACACTCGAACTGACAAGGGATAAGTTATAAATGGGTCACTTGGAGTAAAATTGCCAGCCTTTAGAGGACAGGAGTCCGAGAAGTACTACCCCAAAAACTTGGACTTTAATTCCGGCGTAGGAATCATACAAGACTCTTGTTTGCCAAACCATTTATAACGGTTTTTGGCTACAAAGTCATAAATGCTATTTCGGATGGAGGTGGGAATCCATGTAAAAATGGCGGACAATTTCCATATCCCACCCAAGTCTTGTGCAATTTCGAGGGCAGCATCAGATTTGGTGTAATAAGCCACACCGGGCTCAATAAGTATAATGGAATCCACCTTACTAGTATCAATATGGCGTTGGTTCACTAATCGCTGACCCACTTCGCTTTGCAGGGCCGCATAGCGGAATATATCTTTCTTGTCCCTTTTAATGACAAATTGAACCGAACTGTTGCATAGGTTGCAAACCCCATCGAACAAGATTATTTTTTTACCCTTTTCCATATAGCTGTCATTCCTGCGCAGGCAGGAATCCAATTACTTTTTTACAAAGATACGACAGCGTGTTATCAAAGCCTAGCTTGTAGATGAGACTTACCTTTAGCGGGTTTAATACCCTGCCATCTTATAGATTTCATCGGGAGTATGCTCGCTGAGTTCAAGAACATCTTTGCCGGATTTGGCCATAGCTTTTCGAATGAGATAGTTTCCAGTTCGGTATCCTACGGCCAGCCTGCCATCGGGGTGTTGGAACATCCAATGTTGATAGTTGGCATTTAAAGCCAATAACATTATTCCTGTGCTTTCACTTTCGTCCAGTTCATCCAAAACGGCAGGTTGTTCAGTAATCAGGGTGATAATTTCATCTTCATCCCTGTTTGTCAATAGTTTTTTAAGTTGGTCAATTATGCTGCACGTGTTTCGAATTCAATGGATGCGTGGAACACAAAAGATAGAGTTTTAACGTGTAAATTTGTACGTACTCAAGGATCGATATTGGAAACCTTTACTATTTCCCTCTTTCTAAGTTCTCTATTTTCATTCGAGCATGTGAATTATCTGAATTCAGTTCAAGGGATTTTTTGTAGTTGATCAGTGCATTTTTGGAATTGCCCAAAGTTTCATAGGCTTCTCCCAAACTATCAAATGCGTTATATGACTTGGGGAAATTCTCCGTATTCAAGATAAAATAGGTCAAGGCCTTTACTTTTTCACTTTTAGTTCTACTTCGAAGCAAGCCATAGCCCAATTGATTGACCAAATTTTCCGGTGGCCTGAAATCCCATGAAAGTCGCTGGGAAATCGCCTGAAAATGCTGAATCAATTGATCTTTGCTCTGCACATCACGATACGAAATGCCATAGCCTTCAAAAATGGTGGAGATTCCATTGTAAAAAGCAATTGGCGGTACAGAAGCATGGTTTTCATTTTCGAAATACTCCAATTTGGCAGGAAATGAACCTTCACATTTACTGTTCAATCCCTCGTATAATCTTACATGGCGATCGCGATTTCTGATATTTCGCTTTCCCCAGTTTGCAGTAGCCACATAGAAGAACCTTTTAAAGGACTCATTGGTTACGGCTTCCAATTTTTGGTCCATGGTTTCCGAGTCCCAAGTACCCATACTAGGATCTGCGGCTATAAAAGCATTGAAAAGTGATTTTTCCTTCATATAGGCATGTGTGGCCAACAGCGCACTCAACGAATGTCCAAATAGAATTCGATAGGGCTCGGTCCTATACTTGCGTTCCAGTTCTGGAATCAGTTCCTCTTCCACAAAGCTTAGAAATTTTTCACCACCACCTGAATTGTTTTCCCTAACGGTGATTATTTTGTCAGGGGTATAATCTCTTCTTCGATCTACATTTTGAATACCTACCACGATCATTTCTGGTATTTTCCAGCTTCGGTACGCATCGGAGCTCATATAATTTACCATTCCTGCAATGCTCTTAAAATGTATGTTCCCATCGAGAATTATGAGCACAGGATAGCTTTTATAAGCGGCTTTGGTATCGTCGTAAGAGTCGGGGAGACTGATCCAATATTCCCGGTCTTCATCCAAGATATTGGAGTGGAGCCTATGTTTTGTTCCAAGTATGATTGATTCGGTCTCCTGTGATAAAAGGTGGCCAATACCAATGAATATGAATAATAGTACAATGAGGTTTTTGTTCATTCTTTGTTTTTTAGGATTGTAATCGGTCTTGGATAAGATTGGTAATGCTGATTGGGATGCTAAGTTAGAAAAACTAATTGCATGAAAATTTCAACGGTATTATTTAACGAATTGATGTAATGGGAATTGATTTTATACGTGGTGATTTGTGTTTTTTTAGAAAGTTGTTATTGTTGCAAACGATACATCAGTTCTACATAGCGCTCAATTTCCGATTCGAAATCTTTATATAGCAGTTTATATTTTGAGTCTAGTTTGGCTTTGACTTGAATTAAAATTTCATTTGGCTTTAACCCCTTTTTATAATCTGAACCAACCTGCTCCCAAACGCTTGCCAAAAATTCCGCATCACGAATGACTGATATACCTTTGGTGGGGTTTCCATGTCCTGTCAATACAATGTCGGGGCTTAGCTCCGCAAATTCATGAAGGGAATCAATTAACTTGGGTATATTGCCGTGATCGGTGATCATTGGCATCCAATCGGAACTCAATACATCTCCTCCAAAAATGATTTTCTGTTTGGGCAGCCACATCAAAAGATCACCTGGCGAATGTCCACTATCACCAAATAGAAATTCCACATCCACGCCGCCGAAATTACGTTTCTCTCCTTGTTTCAATATCACATTGGGATACATGAGTTGTGTGGGTCCAATAGTGCCATTGGTCACCTTCGCATAAAATTGCACATCTTCTTCGCCGTACTTTTTCATGGTCCCTACCGCTTGTTCACTGGCAACTATTTCAACAACGGTGTCCGAAAAAGCAGCATTCCCCAACCAATGATCTGCATGGCTATGTGAATTGACCACCCATCGGACGGGAAGGTCGGTGACTGTTTTGATTGCTTTTTTGATGTTGTTGCCAATGGATTCTGATGATCCTGAATCAAAAAGCAGTACGCCTGTTTGGGTGACCACAAAATGAACATTGGAATTCCAACCCTTGTTTTTGGGCGTGGGCAATCCAATGTTTGGTGAAATGATGCTATACACATTTTCGGCAATGGCGGAAACTACAAAACCACTTTGAGTATGCCCTGCCGAAGAAGTATTGAACGCAAATAGAAAAATATGGAGGACAAAAAGGAATTTCTTGGTCAATTTTCTGCTTTTAGGTAGTTAATAAGTATTTAAAACCCCGCCATTTTATAGATTTCATCGGGAGTATGCTCGCTGAGTTCAAGCACATCTTTGCCGGATTTGGCCATAGCTTTTCGAATGAGATAGTTTCCAGTTCGGTATCCTAC
>Ga0070726_10001405_pt1 | contig 24383 bp, 24 predicted proteins | sample tdAd471_FD_67275 | JGI IMG/M metagenome (GOLD analysis project Ga0070726, IMG submission 67275) | Marine sediment microbial communities from the Atlantic coast under amendment with organic carbon and nitrate - tdAd47.1 | ecosystem: Environmental > Aquatic > Marine > Coastal > Sediment | place...
CGGTCGCATGCTGGGGGTGGAAGATCTGCGTTATTACGATATCTACCCGCCGATCATCGAGGCTGATACCGGCACCTTTGACATGGAACGGTCAAAGGAGCTGACCTTTGCGGCGCTGGAACCGTTTGGCGAGGAGTATCTGGGCCTGCTGCGTGAGGGGCTCAGCGAGCGCTGGATGCATGCCTATCCTCAGGAGGGCAAGGAGACCGGGGCCTACATGTCCGGCTCTGCCTATGATGTGCACCCTTATGTGTTGCTGAACCATAATGATGATTATGACTCCCTCTCCACCTTCGCGCATGAATGGGGTCATGCCGTGCACACACAATTGGCCAAAAGCGAGCAACCTTTCGAAACGGCGGGCTATTCCACCTTCATTGCGGAGATTGCGTCCACCATCAACGAGATCCTGCTTGAAGAATACATGATCGCCCATGCCGAGACGAAGGAAGAAAAGCTCTATTATCTGGGCTATGCGCTGGAGAGTTTGCGTGGCACATTCTATCGTCAGACCATGTTTGGCGAGTTTGAACTGGCGATCCATGAGGCGGCCGAGCGCGGTGAACCACTGACCGGCGCGAAGCTGACGCAGATTTATGGGGACCTTTTGCGCAAATATCATGGCGAGGCCGAAGGCGTCATGAAGATTGATGATACGTATGCGGTTGAGTGGGCCTATATTCCGCACTTCTATTACGAGTTCTATGTCTACCAGTATGCGACCTCTGTGTCAGGTGCGGCCTGGTTCTCCGAACAATTCCTCGCTGGTGATGAGGATGTGCGTGACAATTTCATCAATGTGCTGAAAGCCGGCGGTTCTGACTATCCGCACAATATTTTGATGAATGAAGCCGGCCTCGATATGACCAAGCCGGATGCCTATCAGGCTGTCGTGCGGCGCATGAACAATATCATGGACCGGATTGAGGCCCTGCTGGATGAGGAAGAATAGGGCGGGGCCTTTAGCTTTCACCTTATTTGCTATAGTTCGGGGCCATGCAGACGACGATAACCCTTTCGACGCATGGTCCCGGCCTTTATGAATTCACCCGCGAGGTGGAGGCGTTCACGCGAGGGCAGGGGAGTGGCCTGCTGACGCTGTTCTGCCAGCATACATCCTGCTCTCTGACTATTCAGGAAAATGCCGATCCGGATGTGCAGCGGGATTTGCAGGCCTTTTTTCAGCGTCTTGCTCCGCCAGCGGATGACCCGTCTATGAGCTATCTGGTACACCGCACAGAGGGGCCGGACGACATGCCCGCCCATATCAAGGCGGCGCTGACGCAAACGTCTCTCTCTATCCCGGTCTCAGGTGGACGCATGGCGCTCGGCACTTGGCAGGGAATATACCTGTTCGAGCATCGCGACGCCCCGCACACGCGGCACGTGGTGGCGCATTTTCTGAGGTCTGACTAAGCGGGCTATTCCTCGAACGTGATACCGTCGGCCTCCGCGCCAAGATCCTTCAGGTCGCTTCTGATGTCTTCCACCATTTTGTCCGGTCCGCAGACATAGAATTTCTGGTCATAGTTATCGACATATCTTTCCAAAAAGTCCCTGTTGATCTTCCCTCGGTCGAACTCTGATCCGTCCTGTCCTGTGACGGTCCAGATACAGGTGAGGCCTTTCATGTTTTCGAACTCATCGCGCAGGATGATGTCTTTCTCCGTCTTGTGTGAGGCGATCAGCGTGTGGCCGTCCAGTTCTCCGTCTACTGCAAGCCGGCGCAGAATGGCGATGAAGGGCGTTACGCCTGCGCCACCCGCGATGAAGACGCCGGGGCCCTTATAGGTGATCGTGCCCCACGCATCGTCAATCAGCAGGCTATCGCCCGGCTCCATCGACCAGAGTTCGTGTGTTACACCAGCATGGTCGTGATAGGATTTGATCGTGAATTGCAGATCGTCCCATTCTTCCAGCGCAGTGAAGGTGAAGGGGCGTTTCTCATCGCGCCAGCCATCCTTGTCGAGCGACACTTCGGTTGCCTGGCCAGGCTGGAACTCATAGCCTCCGGGCTTTTCCACGCGATAGGCGCGGACATTATGGGTGACAGGTTCCGTGTGCAGGATGCGGACTTTATTCGCCATGATCAGGGCTCCCTTCTTGTGGGTTCCCTTAAATGACGCTGGCCAGCGGGAATTGTTCCGTCTGGACGGCGCGCTCAGCCGCCCAGCATGCGCCAGCGTTTCATGGCTTCACAGCTGGTCTCACTCCGGAAGGCAGCCTTGGCAGAACTGTTGAACTGGTCTGACACTGAAGCGGCCCATACGCCTGCGGCGGCGTCATAGCTGGTAAAGCCGATTTCGGAGAGACCGCGTTCAATGCGGTTGCAGATCAGGCCCGCGACATCCGGATCGGCCGTATCGTTCAGTGTGGCAATACGGTCTGACAGGTCCAGCCGCGAGAAGATATAGTCATAGACGGTCAAATCCTCGCCCACATCGAAGGCTAGAATGTCGCCGGAGGTGACGCCGGTGAAATCCGGATAGCCGGCATCGGACACTCCTGCCGTAAAGATGGAGGGGATCGGTTGGTCCAGATATATGGCCCACATGCCAATCGAGCCCTTGTCCTTTGTGTTCTTGATGTCATCCGTATCTGGCATTTCGGCGGAGATGACGAGGATCGGCTTGTCCGTCCAGGATTTCACCGAAAAGGCGCTGACAGATTGTTCGGTAATCGACTGGCCAAACAGCGTGCTGGTCGATGTGTTCAGGAAGTTTGATGCCTCCATCATCAAGGGCGCATTGAAATAGGTGACCAGGGTAGAGGTGGGTGCAATTAGATTTGCGGCCTGCGTCAGCGCGCTCATCACATTGGCCCCGGCAGAGCTTTCCTTCTCATCCGACAGCTGCATGCGAAAGCGTGCCTCGATGGTCGTGTTCGGCCCGACCTTGAAATAGGGCGTGGCATAGGCAGAAATGCTCTCATTCGTCGTCCAGCTTTCGCCCTCGCGATTGTTGGAAGAGAAGCTGGCAGAGAACAGCGCCTGCGTGGCGGTAATGTCCGGCTTGGCGACGTCGAACTCGGCAATCAGTGTGCGCGTGATGTTGCGTGACGACATCATGCGCGAGAACCAGCCGCGGCTCTCATCCTTGTAATTGCGCATGTCGAGCGTTTGCTGGCGTGTGCCACTGGTAACGCCGTCCATATCATAGGCGTTGGGCTTCAGCGTCACGATCTGGATGCGGGTATAGCGGTCCTGCAGCATCTCGCCATATTCGGAATAGACGGCAGATTCATCGATGGCGACATCAATGAAGGGCAAATAGTCCATAGCGGGCTGGGCGGCTGAGCTGGCGCGGCCAATATCGCGGCGCATCGTAGGCGTGGGTGGCCCCAGAAAGTCATCGTCCGGCGGGGGTGTGCCGCGCACCGGTCCGCCAGGTTCAGGGGAGGGGGACGGCGTGCCTGTTGTCGGCCCTGCTTCAGGTCCGGAGGCGCAGGCGGCCAAAGTGCCCAGTACGGCTGACAGGCCGATTGCTGACCATGATCTCATCTTGCTCGTCCCCTATATTCCCCGGCCTTAACGATAGTTAACAGAGGGTTGCGGCCATGGCGAGGTGTTAAAAAGCATATCACGTTTCAGCCCGGCAGGCCGGGGCAGAGGCGCTTGCAATCCAAAATGGCCTTTATCTGCAAAGGCCATTACAGTCTTTACTCGGATATGGTGCGATGCAATAAGCCCCTTGCCCAGCGGGGAGGGCATTCCTATATGCTCATTGTGAGCATAATGCCGCGCAAACACTTTCAGGAGGGCTCGTCCTTGCTGCTCAACATGCTGAAATCCAAGCTTCACTCTGCCACCGTTACGCAGTGTGACCTGCACTATGAGGGCTCGGTCTCGATAGATCAGGATCTGCTTGATGCGTCCGGCATCCTGCCGAATGAGCGTGTGGACATCTGGAATGTCACCAATGGGGCCCGCATCCAGACCTATGCGCTGGAAGCTCCGCGCGGCTCCAAAACGATTGGTGTGAACGGCGCTGCGGCCCGTCATTTTGCCGTAGGCGACACGGTGATCATCGCAGCTTTTGCCGGTGTGGAAGCCGAGAAGGCCCGCCAGCACGCGCCGACGGTCGTCCTGCTTGGCAACAATAACGAGATCAAGCAGCCCGCCTGACCCTGAGCCGAAAAGTCACCCTTTCAGGTGACTTTCACGGTTGCCGTATTTTTCCATCTCAAATAGCCTTTCCTCATATCAGGGGAGGTTAAGTATGCGTTTTGTTGCGGCCATGATGATGGCATTGATCCTGGCCTGCACAGGGCGCATTGCGAGCGCAGAAGTCCCGCATCCTCCACTTGAGGAATATGGCGATCTGCCCTCCATTCGGATGATGGATATGTCACCGGATGGGAAGCTGATTGGATTCATCCGGCGACACGATGGCAATGACCTGCTCGCCATTTACAATGTCGAGACAGGGCAAACGGAATACAAGATTCAAGTCAGTGACGTGTCCGCGCGTGGTATTTGGTTTGCAGATAATGAGCATCTGATCATTTCTGCGTCGGACCGGAAGTGGTTGTATGGTTATGAAGGCGACTTTGAGTATTCAGCCGCCTTTTCCTACAATATCAAGACAGGCGATCTGAAACCTCTTTTGAGAGGAAACAGAGACCTTTGGCCCGCACAGGAAGGGCTTGGCAGAATTATCGGCTACTCCAACAAGCCCGATCATGTTTACATGCCGGCCTATATTGGCAAGCCGCCGGCAGACCCCACGAAGGACTTGCTGCGGGTAAGCCTAGAAACGGGTATGGGCGGCACATATAAACGCGGCACAGCTCATACAGTCGATTGGTTTGCGGACGCGGACGGAACTGTCTACGCACGCGAAGACTATAATGCCGAACGCGATATCTACACGATCTGGACCTATGTGAATGGCAAGCGTGAAAAGATCTATGAAGAGGAAAGTGACCTCATTCCATTCTCCCTGTTGGGAGTGAAGGCTGACAAGTCTGGTCTATTTTTTGTTACATCTGGTGACAATGAAGAAGGCTATGATGAAGTCTACGAGATGGATTTCCAGGGAAATATAAAACCCTCCGGCCTCGGAAAAAGCGATACAGATATTGGCGCTATTTATAAGGACGGAAATCGTGTTGTCGTGGGCGTCAGATATACCGGCCCTGTGCCGCGTTACAAATTCTTTGATCCTGAAGTTGATGCGTCTGTAAATGACCTGACAGAACAGTTTCCAACCGCAGCCATCTATCTGGCTGCCTGGACTAAGGACTGGTCCAAAATCCTTTATCTAATGTATGGCAGCGACACGCCTGGAACCTATGTGCTGCAGGATCGCAAGACGGGTAGTCTCAGCTTTGTGGCGGACACCCGGCTAGGCATCCCGCCTGAAGCGATTGGCCAGATGGTGGCGGTGTCGTATCCGGCCCGTGACGGCCTGACCATTCCGGCCATTGTCACCTGGCCAGCGGGTGCCGACATGCAGACGGCCTCTGATCTGCCCTTGATCGTCATGCCGCATGGCGGCCCGCAGTCGCATGACTCGGTCTATTTCGACTGGATGGCCCAATATTTTGCCAATCGCGGCTATGTCGTCCTGCAGCCTAATTTCAGAGGATCCTCCGGTTATGGGCAGGCCTTTGTCGAGGCAGGCTATGGGGAATGGGGCGGCAAGATGCAGGATGATGTCACAGATGGCGTAAAGGCTCTCATCAGTCAGGGCGTGGCAGATGCAGACCGCGTCTGCATTGTGGGCGCCAGCTATGGGGGCTATTCCGCGCTGGCGGGGGGCGCCTATACGTCAGACATCTACGAATGCGTTGTGGCCATTGCTCCCGTCGCTGACATTCCCCTGATGATGAAACGCCTGCGCAAGGAAAGAGAGCGCGGGGCTTCGTCGATTACGTACTGGACGAAATTCATTGGAGGGAAAGATGGGCAAGTGGACATGGCCTCCGTTTCTCCGGCGAATGCAGCCGAGAACTTCAAGGCGCCGGTTCTACTGATCCACGGCAAGCATGATACGGTGGTGGACATTGAGCAGAGCCGTGCCATGGAGAAGGCGCTGCGCAAGGCCGGCAAGGATGTCACGCTGATAGAGCTGGACGGAGAGGATCACTGGCTGTCACAGGGCGAAACGCGGATCGAGACGCTGAAGGCTATGTCGGACTTCGTAGATAAACATATCGGCGAGTGATCAGGCTCCGTTTACGGATTTCATCACATCGGCAATGATCTCGAATGAGCGGATGCGCTTGTCGACATCATACATATCAGACACGACCATGAGCTCGTCCGTCTCCGTGCGGGCGAGCAGGTTCTGAATGCCGGTGCGCACCTTGTCCGGCCCGCCAATGATGCTGACCGCCAGCATGTGACTGGCGCGCAGCTTTTCTGCTTCTGTCCAATAGGTGTTGATGTCGTCAATCGGCGGCTGGGTCAGCTTGCGCTGCCCGCGCACCAGGTTCGCGAACGACATCTGCTGCGACGTCGCGAGATATTTCGCCTCTTCATCCGTGTCCGCCGCAATGATGTTGACACCGATCAGGGCATAGGGCCTTGCCTGCTGCTCTGACGGCTTGAACTGGCGGCGATAGACGGCCAGTGCATCATCCAGTGCCTGCGGTGCAAAGTGAGAGGCAAAGCCGTAAGGGAAGCCATAGGCGGCGGCCATTTGCGCGCCAAACAGGCTGGAGCCGAGAATCCAGATCGGCACATTGGAATTTGATCCGGGTACGGCTTCAATCCGCTGGCCATCTTCAACAGGGCCGAGATAGGCTTGCAGTTCCAGAACATCCTGCGGGAAGCGGTCTGAACTCATCGGGTCGCGGCGCAGGGCGCGCAGGGTCAATTGGTCCGTTCCTGGCGCGCGGCCAAGGCCCAGATCGATCCGGCCCGGATAGAGCGCGTCCAGCGTGCCGAACTGCTCGGCGATGATATAGGGCGCATGATTGGGCAGCATGATGCCGCCCGCGCCGACGCGAAGTGTCTTCGTACCGGCAGCAATGTGGGAAATCACGATCGAGGTCGCGGCCGTCGTGACGGCGGGCATGTTGTGATGCTCTGCCACCCAGAAACGCTTATAGCCAAACCCCTCGGCCTGTTGCGCCACGCGCCGCGCATCATTCAGCGCATCCGCCCGCGTAAAGCCTTCACGCACGCGCCCCAATTCCAGAATGGAAAGATTTGCCAAGTGTCTGCTCCCTGATCGGCCTGCCGCCCCCTTCAGATGGGGGGAGGTTGCCAAAAGCCAAGGGTCAGAGACGCGGCGGCAGGTGCGCCGCTAGAATCCGGCGGGGTGGGGGAGGGTTTTGCTGGAGAGGCAGATGGCCTTGAAGCGGCTGCCCATGTCTTTCGGGTCAATCAGGCGCTGGGCGTTGTTGTAGATCGCCTCGGCATGGTCTGGATTGGCCTCGACCAACTGGTTCAGGCGGGCCTGCGCGCCAAGGCCCATGAGGAACATGCCCTGCGGGGTCGGGCCGGTGACGTCGAGGCCGATCTTTGTCGCAAGGCGCTTCAGACGGCCGAAATCCACATCCACGGTCAGATCGGCGTCTCCAGGGAAGGCCAGCGGGGAGACTTGCTCGCCCAGTTTGAAGGCGCGGAGGCTGTCACCCGGTGTGGCGTCTGCGGGGCCATAATCGAGGAACAGCGCGCGGAACGGGTCAGCTCGGGTGACAAGGTCTGCGATCAGCAGGTCAAAGCCGGTCTGCACTTCAACACATTGGGCCGTCTCTGCACTGCCTTCCGGGGCGCGGGCCTCATCTGCGGCAAGGCCGAAGGCGAGGTTTCCATCCCCGTCGAGGCCGATGACGCATTCGCGCCAGGTCCCGCCATCCTTGCGGAACTGCCGGGCGGGCAGGCAGTCGAGATATTCATTGGCGAGCAGGATCATCGGCCCTGCAGGCACCTCGGACAGCGTGCCGGCAAAGGCAGGCTCATAATCCTTCAGGCGTTCGGCCTGCACCTTGCGCAGCTCCGGGCTCGGCTCCACCAGTCTCAGCTGCGCCGCATCGGCAAATTTGCGGCCGCCCGCGACATAGGCAAGGCGCAAAGCATCAGCCATGAGTGTGCCCCGTCCGGGACCGATCTCGACCAGTTGGAATGTGTCCGGCTCGCCCAGTGCCTTCCACTCATGCACGGCCCAAAGGCCAAGCAGCTCCCCGAAGATCTGGCTGACTTCCGGGGCGGTGATGAAATCCGTGCCGAGACCAGGACGCGTGGCGTAATAGCCTTGCGCCGTGTCATGCAGGGCCAGTTGCATATAGGTCGATACCGGGATCGGCCCGTCCGTCTCGATCAGGCGGATGATGCGGTCCTTGAGGGTCATGTCAGCCATCAGTCTGTTTTGGCGGCGGGCTTTTTCAGCGCATTCCAGACCAGCCAGATACCGCCGATCCACATCGGGATGGAGAGCAGTTGCCCCATCGTGATCCAGTCCGGCAGGCCGTCAACAAAGCTGTCGGGCATGCGGAAATTCTCGACAATCGTGCGGCCCGTTGCATACATCAGCAGGAACAGTCCGGCGACCAGTCCGGGCCGCTTCAGCGCGCCAAAGCGCCAGATCAGGAGGGACAGCACAATCAGCGGCACCCAGCCTTCCAGCACGCTTTCATAGATCTGGCTGGGGTGGCGCGCCGTTTCGAGACCCGAATAGACCCATTCACCGGTTGCCCAATTATAGGCGGGCGGGGTTGAGCCCGGCACATAGCCCTCCGGGAAGACCATGCCGACAGGGGCGTCCGTATGGCGGCCATAAAGCTCGGCATTCACGAAATTGGCGACGCGGACGAGGCCGATGCCGATCGGCGCGACGACGCCGGCAATGTCTCCGATGGAGTAAAGCGACACCTTCTTTATGTAGGCAAACAGGCAGAGCGCAATCGTGACCCCTAGAATGCCGCCATGGAAGGCCATGCCGCCATCCCAGATCTTGAAGATGGTCAACGGGTCATTCGCGATCACGTCAAACTGGTAGGGTACCATATAGAAGAGGACATAGCCGAAGCGTCCGCCGAGAATGATGCCGACAATGATCCAGAACATGATGTCGTCGAGTTGGTCCTTGGTCAGCGGCGCGGTGCCGCCAAACAGGGCAGGGCGCTTTACCATCGCGCTGGCATACCACCAGGCGAGGCCGATTCCGGCCATATAGCCGAGTGCGTACCAGCGCAGATGAAACTGTCCGAGTCCCAGGAAACCGAGGTCAATCGACAGCAGCGCCGGGCTGACATCAGGAAAGGTCAGCGCGGCTGCAGGCATCACCATTGCAGCGAAACTCATCATATCCAGCATGCGGCGTCTTTTCCCTGTCTTGCCCCGGGCCTATCTGTTAGGAGTGAACCTGTCCGCCCGACCCCGCGAAGGAGTAGCCTCATGGCCGCAACAAATCCACTGCTTGATGACATTGCAGGTCTGATGACCGGAGCGATGGGGGCAGCGCGGGCTGCAGGCGAAGAGGCGAAGACCGCCGCGCAGGCCCGTGTGAAGGCCATGATTGCTGATATGGACCTGGCCGGCCGGGATGAGGTCGAGGCGCTGAAAGCCCTCGCAACAGCGGCCCTGGAGCGGGTCGAAACACTTGAAAAGCGCCTTGAAGAGCTCGAGGCGAAGGTGAATTCCAATTAAGCCTTTACTGCAGGCTAACCTTGCCTGTCTGTTAATCACACTGGACGCGGCACCTCGCGCGCGTTTCAACAGGCATTGGCCATGTTGCGCGAATCCGCGCACCCATAAACTCTGAAAGAAGGGGAGACTTTCATGAGCCTTGATCTTTCACGCGATGAGTTTGCTGCGGCAGATCCACTGGACCGTGTTGAGGAAGCCCTCGAAATCGCTGGCTGGCAGTATGAGCGCGATGAAGAAGGAACCATTCAGGCTGTAGCGGAAACCCGCTGGGGCGATATGGGCGCCTTGTTCGCATTCCGCCCTGAACCGGCAGCCATTCATTTCTCTGTCACACTGGACATCAAGCCTGTCGCTGCCAAACGCGCGCAGCTGTCAGAGCTGATCATCATGGCGAATGAGCGTCTGTGGCTGGGCCATTTCGACTATTGGGCCGATGAAGGCGTGGTCATTTTCCGCTATACTTTCCCGATGACGGACCGGGATGAAGTGTCTCTTGGCGAGATCCGCTCTGCTGTCGCGGCTTCGGTCAGCGCGGTGGACCGGTTCGTGCCGGCGTTCAACTTTCTGATCTGGGCAGGCAAATCGCCCCGTGAATCCATTGATGCCGTCATGTTTGAAACGCATGGCGAAGCCTGAGGTCCCGGAAACCCTGTAAAAGATGAGCAGCGCAAAATCGATTGTCCTGATTGGGGCCGGAAGAATGGGGTCGGCGCTGGCGAAAGGCTGGCTGTCCGGCAAGGCCCCTCCCGATCTTTCGATTGTTGATCCTGCGCCGTCTGAACAGGTCCAGAACTGGGCCGACGCCGGAAAAGTCGTGCTGAACCCTGATCCGGTCCCGGCAGGCATTGTCGTATTGTGTGTCAAACCACAGGTCTTTCCGCGCGTCGTGGAAAGCGTGAAGGCTTGGATCGGTCCGAAAACACTGGTCATTTCCGTCATGGGCGGGCTGCGACTTGGCCAGTTGGCGGACAGGCTGGAAACGCCACGCATCATTCGCGTCATGCCGAATACGCCGGGCGCGATTGGCAAGGGCGTTGCACTGATGGCGCCCGCGCCCTCTGTCACCAAGACCGATATTGAGGGCGCTCAGCGCCTCCTGAAGCCGCTCGGCCGTGTCGAAGGCCCGATGGACGAGAAAATGCTGACAGCGGCGACCGGTATTTCCGGTTGCGGCCCGGCCTATGTCTTCTTGCTGGCCGAAGTGATGGCAGAGGCAGCAGAGGCCGAAGGCATACCGCGCGAGATGGCCATGCGGCTGGCAGTCGAAACCGTTACGGGCTCGGCCGCCCTGATGGCCGCATCGGATGAAACGCCAGGGGCGTTGAGAAAAGCGGTCACTTCACCCGGCGGCATCACCCAGGCAGCCCTTGACATCCTCATGGATGACGGTGGGATGCCTCTATTGATGCGCAAGGCACTCCGGGCTGCAATAACCCGCGACCGGGAGCTGTCCAGAGACATGGATTAGAGGAACCAGCGATGAGCGACACGGCAGGCATACTTGAAAAGGGTCTGCTCGCCGCGTTGGAACTGGCCGCCGAAACCGCCTGGGCTGACCTGACCCTTTCAGACATTGCAGATGCCGCAGGCCTCGCCCTGTCAGATTTTCATGGTGTTGCCGGGAAAGATCAACTGGCCGCCTATGCAGAGACCTATTTCGACAGCTTCATGTCGGAAGAGGGCGTCTCGCATGATGAAACACCGCGCGAGCGTCTGTTCGATGTCATCATGTTGCGTTTTGAAGCGATGGAGGACCACCGCGCCGGTCTGGTCTCGCTGATGAAGCATCGCGACCGTGTGCCATCCCTGCTGCTGAAACTGGCAGCAGCGCGCAAGCGCTCGGCAGACTGGGCGCTTGTCTCGGCAGGGCTCGACAGCCGGTCCGGTGCGCCTGTGCCCTTCAAGGCCGTCGGCATCGCCTATGTCATCGGCAAGGCAGAGCGGGCCTGGCGCAAGGAAACCAGCAGAGATTTCGCCCTCACCATGGCCGCGCTCGACCGGGGCCTTCGCGATGCAGAAGACCGCATGCAGCAATTCCAGCGCGTGACCGGCTGGGGCCGCAGCCGCCGCGCGAAAGAGGCAGATACTGAACAAGATAAAGAGCAGGAAAATCCTGCCGATAAAGACATCAAAGTGGAGGAATAATGAATGAGCCGACCTGGCCTCGATGCAGACCCGCTCACCCTGGGAGCGGGCTGGTTTAATGCGCTGTTTGAAGAAATTGGCATTGATGCGGAGGTAAAGGGCCTCACCGCGAAATCCATCGGCACCGGTCAGATCGGCGAGAATGTAAGGTTTGTGTTCGATTATAACCGCAAGGGATCGAACGCCCCGGACACACTGGTCGGCAAATTCCCCTCTGGCAGCGAAGCCAGCCTAATGACGGCGAAGCTGCTCGGCCATTATGAGCGGGAAGTGCACTTCTATCGCACCTTTCCGAAAGTGGCGGGCGTCATCACGCCGAAAGCCTTCTACACAGATTACGACTCCGATACGAACCGGTTTGCCCTGATCATGGAAGACATGGCCCCGTCAGAGCAGGGGGACCAGTTGCGCGGCTGCACCGCGGAAGAGGCTGAAAAGGCGCTTGCCTCTGCAGCTGTCCTGCATGCGGCGCACTGGAATGATCCGTCGCTCGATACCTATGCCTGGCTGCAGGGAAGTGAGCTGGCACCGCCGCCCGCCTTGCCGCCGGAGCAGGTTGTCGGGCTGTGGTACGGATTCAAGGATCGCTACGGTGAGCGGCTGAGTGCGGAAGACATTGAAGTCGGCGATGCCTATGCCGCTGCGCTGCCGGCCTGGAGTGAGGGCTATGAGGGCCCGCATGCCCTGACGCATAATGATTTCCGGCTGGACAATATGCTGTTCGGTAAGGGTAGTGCGCCCAAGCCGCTGGCGATTGTGGACTGGCAAACGGTCGGCAAAGGCGCCCCGGCGGGCGATGTGGCCTACTTCATTGGTGCGGGTCTGACGCGGGATGACCGGCCCAGGCATGAGCAGGCCCTGCTGCGCTATTATCATGCCTGCCTGCAGGACCAAGGCATCACCGATTATGCGTTCGAGGACCTCTACCGGCACTATCAGTGGTTTAGTTTTTACGGCATGTCGGTGGCGTTTGGCGCAGCGATGCTGGTGAAACAGACCGAGCGCGGAGACGAAATGTTCCTGACCATGTTGCGCCGCCATGCGGCCCAGGCACGGGATAATGGCGCCTTGGAATTGCTGCCATAATTCGCCACAATGTTGTCATTTCTGTAATGAATGCGGGAGATTCTCACCTCTTGTACCGGGGCGGTACAGCTTTACGAACATCCTCCTAACCGAAGCTGTAAAACTCACAGATTGCCTTACGTCTAGGCTTAAACCCCTCAGTGTATCTTCCTGTCCACAGCTCCCGGAGAAGCCGGGCTGATTTCGAGTATGCAACCAGAATGGTGTGGACATGGAAAAACACAATGCACGTAACCAAGGCGTCACCGGCCCCGACGGCCAGACGCTGACCCTGGCAGACCTGCCGTCCCCGAACATCTCCCGCTGGGTGACGCGTCGCAAAGCTGAAGTCGTTGCAGCAGTGTCTGGTGGCCTGCTGACCCGTAAGGCAGCCTGTGATCGCTACAGCCTGAGCGATGAGGAATACGAGACCTGGGAAAAGCTCTACAACCGCCACGGCACCAAAGGCCTGCGCACAACCCGCCTGCAGCAATACCGCAGCTAGTCGGGGGGCAGGGTTAATGAGACCCTGTCTGTTAAACACAAATTTACGCGCGGAGACCTATGAATAGTCCTGAATGCCGGAATCTGCTTCCGGTGTCAGGAGTGTTTGATGGATTTTCGGTTCGCAAAATCACAGCGCAGCGCGGGGCCCTCCACACAGGCCATCGCGCTGTTTGCATGTCTGATCGTGATCCTTCTCGGCTGCTGGCGGGGGACAAGCCTGTTCACTCAGCCTGCCGATGAGTGGGTGCCTGGCTCAAAAGTCGAAGCGTCTCTCATGGGTATTCTTGAGCCTGTCGCGGGCAAGGGGAATATCCGCCTGTCGGTTACCGGCAAGGGCACATCTCATTCCGTTCTGATCCTTCTGGCGACCCGCGCCAGTGACTCTGCGCCCACGCTGGAGCGCCTGACGACATCTGCCCTGATGATGAATCCGGAAGAAGGGGATCAATTGGTCATCGAGCAGGCTGCCTTTGCGCGCGGTGTGCCGGGTCGGCCGTCTGCAGCAGGCTGGACGGAACTTGGCCTCTATGGCGCATTGCTGGCGCTGCTGGCCTGGATCGGACTGAAACCATCCGAAGCGCCGGTGGCGGATGCGAAGCGAGCCAATAAGGCCGCAGAGCCGGTCGAAGCCGCGCTAGAGCCTGCCCTGGCTGAGACGCGCTTGAAAGCCAAACCGGCTCTGACCGCAGAGCCCGGCGCCGCTGCAAAACTCGTCCAGAAAGATCCGGCCCGCACGGCCTCCATCCTGCGTAGCTGGATGCATGGGGAAGGGGGCGCCGCATGACCGCGCTTGCCCTGAAACAGGCTGGGCCATCCGCGCGCCCGCCGGAAGGCCTTGCGCGGTCTGCCCGCCTGATGCGCGCGCTTGGCCCGGATGCTGCCCCGGTCTGGGGAGAGCTGTCCAGTGAAGAGGCCCATGCGCTATCTGTTGCCATGGATGCGCTGGACGATGATTACGGTCATGAGGCCGAAGCCGTGCAGACCTATGTGAAAGCGCACACGCATTACACGTCCAAACCCGCAGCCGGCAGCAGCGTCTGGGCGCGTCTCTCTGCCATGGAAACGGCGGACCTCCTGCAGCTGCTGGGTGGGCAGCACCCACAGACCATCGCGCTGATCCTGTCGCGCATGGAGGGTGAAGCCGCCGCACGGCTGCTGAAAGTTATCCGCACCAGACAGGCCGTCGATATCATGCAGCGCCTTCTGCATATCGGTCCGGTAAACCCGATTGCGCTGAAAGGGCTGGAGGCGGCTGTGTCCGGCTGGCTGGATAACAGTCTGCGGCCCTCCATTGCCAGCGGACATGAGCGGATTGCCCGCATTTTTGATCAGCTGGACAGCCAGGCGGAGCAGAATTTGCTCGCGGCGCTGGACAGCGCTGAGCCGGGTGTGGGTGACCGTGTTCGCGCGCTGATGTTCACCTTTGATGATCTTGCCAAAATGGACACCGCAGGCCTGCAGACCCTGCTGTCATCGTCAGACCGCGCCATGCTGACCCTGGCGCTGAAGGGCGCAAAGCCGGAAACGTCGGCGGCCTTCTTCCGTAACATGACGCAACGCGCGGGCGGCCTGCTGCGCGAGGAAATCGCCATGCTGGGCCCTGTACGCCGCAGTGAAGTGGAAGCGGCCCGCCGCGAACTGGTCCGGCTGGCACGCGCCCTGATCAATCAAGGCGATATTCGCGGCGGTCTGCCGGAAGATGAGGACGAACTGGTCGAATAATGCAGCGCGCGGTCAAATCCCTCACCCCTTTTGATTTCCGCAGCGATTTCAGCGGCGCGGTCACTACGCCTGCTGTCGTCGAAGAAGACCCACCGGTACGGCTGACAACCCCGGAACTGGTGCAATTGCTGGCAGAAGCGCGGGCTGAAGGTGCCGCAAGCGTGCGCACGGAACAGGCGCGTGACGACGCGGAACGCTTGCGGGCAGTCACGAATGCCCTCAACGAGGCCTTGGCCAATCTGGTGGCCCTGACAGGCCATCTGGAGGCCTGCGCGCTGGACGAGGGTTTCGGTGAGCGGGCCAGTCAGCTAATAAGGGCGACAGCCCGCACTATCATAGACGGGCAGGGGGACCTGTTCGCCGCGCAGCAATCCCTTAAATCCGACCCATTCAGAGGATAGCCGGAAGGACGATCATGACTGATTCCGAAAACCCCGCCCTGAAGAAGAGCCTGATGGATGTACCCGTCCGCGTGGATGTGGTGCTGGGCGAGGTGCGCATGCCGATCGAGGAATTGATGGCCATGTCGGAAGGGGACATCATCGCTCTTCAGCGCAAGACCGACGAACCGGTGGATATTTACCTTTCCGACCGCCTGATGGCGCGCGGCAAGCTGGTCATCGCCGACGGACAATTGGGGGTCACCCTGTCCGAAATCGTTGATGAACGTGCAGCTGCCTGAGATTTCGGCAGCCAACATTAAATCCCATACATCCTTCACAAATCCTAACGCAGGGCAGGAAACTGTTAACCTTTAGCGGTGTTAACTGTTTTCCGAGGATAAGCATGTCCTGTCGCACCAATGGGGTGGTGTGCGATGGGGTGTAACAAGGGAAACATGCAGACATGCGCATGAAGATGTTCGCCGCGGAGACTTTCGAAGCTGCCAAGGCGATGATTTTTGCCGAGATGGGCGCCGATGCGGTGATCCTGTCAGAGCGCGAAATCGACGGGGGAGTTGAGGTCCGCGCAGCTACAGACAAGCTTGGCGGAGGAGTTGTGCCAAGCGAGCCGCTCTTCCTGCGTGAATCGCGCGGCGGCCACGGCCGTGGCTCTGAAAACCCGCTCTACAGCCGTGTCCGTGACGCGCTGCTCTGGCATGGCGCCCCCCAGCGCTTTGCGGACCGCGTGGCCAATGAAGGCGCTGGCCGCCACAGCACGCCCAGCTGCGCGCCTGAAGATTCCATCGCCGCCGGTCTGGAGCGCATTGTCACCTGCGATCCGATCCCGGCCCGTCTGGAAAAAGATATCATTCTCGTTGGCCCTCCGGGGCATGGCCGCACCGCCACAGCTGCCAAGCTGACGCGTCGCGCCGCCGTGGCCCGCACCCAGATCATGCCGGTTGCCGCAGATCTCGACGGCACGGCCGGAGGCGAGCAGCTGGCCGCCTATCTGGAGCAGGAACGCGGCCAGATCCGCATTGCCGAGACGCCGGACGCCCTCTTCAACGTGCTGCGCAGCCTGCGCGAGACCGGCAGTCGCTGCATCATTGACCTGCCGGCCATCAATCCGTTTGACCAGGATGACATGGCCAGCCTGCAGGATCTGATCGCCGTTGTGCGCGCCGAGCCTGTGCTCGTCATGTCTGCCGAGGGCCATCCGGAAGATCAGGCCGATTCGGCCCGTGCCTTTGCCCGCGCCGGTATCCGCCGCGCGATCCTTACCAAACTCGACATTGCCCGCCGGAGGGGGGGAGCTATATCCGCTCTGTCGTCGGCCGGAATTGCCTTCTCACACTTGGCCGTAACACCGTTTATCGGCGGTGGTCTGGTGCCGGCAGCGCCCTCCCGGCTGGCTGCCTTGTTGATGGAAGATGCCCCGGGCGATGTGATCGCCCTGAAAGGAGCTGCGTAATCTCATGAGCTTCATGCTTCGAAAATCCCAGGATCGGCCGCAACAGCGTCCGGCTCCGCGTGTTGCTCCGGCCTCGATCATCGCTGTTGCCAGCGGCAAGGGCGGGGTAGGCAAGACCTTCATGGCCATCACGCTGGCCTCTGCCTTCGCGCAGGCTGGCAAGCGCACGCTGCTGGTGGACGGGGACCTTGGCCTCGCCAATGTGGACGTACAGCTGGGCATCGCCCCGGAAACAGACCTCGCGGCCGTCATTGCAGGCTGGGTTGAGCTGGATGATGCGGTCACGCCCGTTGATGGCGGCGCTGCAGGAGGTGGTTTTGATGTGCTGCCGGGCCGGTCAGGCTCAGGCGCTCTCGCCGAGCTTCCGCCTGAAGAAGTTGCCCGCCTTGCGGCGGGTCTCTCTGCGCTGGCCCTGCAATATGACCAGGTGGTCGTAGACCTTGGCGCCGGCATTGAGGCCAACTGCATGCGCCTGGCGCGTGCCGCCGACAAGGCGCTAATGGTCATCACGGACGAGCCGACCTCGATGACGGACGCCTATGCGTTCATCAAGGTTCTGAGAGGTTACGCGCCGAACGTGGAACCCGTGATCTGTATTAACCAGGCCGAATCGCGCGCTGCAGGGCAAAGAACCTATGAGGCGATTGCGCGGGCTTGCCAGACCTTCCTTGGCTTCCGTCCACATCTTGCGGGCACCGTTATGCGGGACCCGAAAGTGCGCGATGCGATCCGGTGCCAGAAAACGCTGATCTCTACGGATCAGCAGGCACAACCGATCCAGGATGCCATCGCAATTTCACAGATGCTGATCGGCGCGGGCTCCTCCGCAGAGCTTGGCTATTAATCTGTGTGAAGAAAGTAGAACTTTTTTGAGGCAAATCGCACGGCTCGTTAACCTTCGTTAAAGGATCAGTCCGTAGGATTCACTTTAATAGGAAATGCGACTAGTTTGGTCGTAAATTGATTCGGGAGACGAGATAATGCGCGTCCTGCTTATTGAAGACGATAGCGCTGTCGCGCGTTCAATCGAGCTGATGCTGAAAGCTGCGGGCTTCAACATCTATACGACCGACCTTGGCGAAGAAGGCGTCGACCTCGGAAAAGTCTACGAATACGACATGATCGTGCTGGACCTCTCTCTGCCGGATATCTCCGGGTATGAGGTGCTGAAACAGCTGCGGATGGGCCGTGTGAACACGCCGGTCATGATCCTGTCCGGTAACCCTGACATCGAAGCCAAGGTTAAGACTCTCGGCTATGGCGCAGACGATTACCTGACCAAACCGTTTAACAAAGACGAGCTGATTGCCCGTATCACGGCTATTGTGCGCCGCTCCAAAGGCCATGCCGAGAGCGTGATCCGCACAGGCGAAATCATCGTGAACCTGGATGCCAAGACGGTGGAAGTGGACGACGAGCGCGTTCACCTGACCGGCAAGGAATACCAGATGTTCGAACTGCTCTCGCTGCGCAAGGGCACGACGCTGACCAAGGAAATGTTCCTCAACCACCTCTATGGCGGGATGGATGAGCCGGAACTGAAGATCATCGACGTGTTCATTTGTAAGCTGCGCAAGAAGCTGCAGCAGGCGACCGGTGGTAACCACTATATCGAAACCGTCTGGGGCCGCGGCTATGTGCTGCGTGATCCGCGTCCGAGCTCTAAAACAAACGAGATTGAGGAAGCCGCCTGATCGGCTGCCCTGATTTAAGAGTGCTCCAGAACCCCCGGTCCCCCTGGCCGGGGGTTCTTCTTTTCAGATGCCCGCTTGCAAGAGTGGGCAAATAACTGACATTGGGCATATGTCACAACGTTCTGCCGGCCCAGAAATTCTTCGTCTGATCGAGCTGATCTCCCGCTTGCCGGGGCTTGGCCCCCGGTCTGCGCGGCGCGTGGCGCTGTTTCTACTGAAGCGCCGCGACACGCTGCTGAAGCCGCTGGCCGAGGCCCTGGCAGAAGCGGGCGAGAAAATTGACCGCTGTCAGATCTGCGGAAACTTCGACACGATACAGCCTTGCGCGGTGTGCCAGGCTGATGGCCGCGATGACAGTTTGATCTGTGTTGTGGAAGACGTGCCGGATTTGTGGGCGCTGGAGCGGGGCGGGGCCTTTCGCGGGCGCTATCATGTTCTGGGCGGTGTCTTGTCAGCGATTGACGGCATCACACCGGAAGACCTGAACATTGCGACCCTGATCAGCCGGGTCGAGGCGGGCGGCATTCGCGAAGTGATCCTGGCCCTCAATGCAACGGTCGATGGCCAGACCACGGCCCATTATGTGGCAGACTTGCTGGAAGGGAAGGGCGCCAGCGTGACGCGCCTGGCCCATGGCGTTCCGGTGGGCGGCGAACTGGACCATCTGGATGATGGCACACTCGCCGCCGCGCTCCGGTCCCGCCGGGGCGTCTGACCTGCGCGCAGCGCAGGCTGCGCCGGGTTATTCCGTGTCGGTCTCATCGTTTGCAGCCGCCTCAACGACATCCACGCGGTAGATGCCGTCAAAATCCTTCGTCGCGACATAGAGGTGGCCATCCGGGCCCTGAATGACATCGCGGATCGGGTATTCGCCATCGAACAGGGATTCCTTGCCGACCACCTGGCCGTCTTCCATGTCGATACGAGTCAGCTCCAGCCCGGCCGGGCCGTTCATGCCGCCTGTGAAGAGATCGCCCTTCCAGTCGGGATAGACATCGCTGGTCAGCATGGTGAGGCCCGCCGGCGCAATCGACGGCACCCAATAGGTCAGGGGCTGTTCCATGCCTTCCATTTCGGTTTTCTCGGTAATCACCGTGCCGTCATAGTTCACGCCATAGGTGATGACGGGCCAGCCATAATTGGCGCCGCGCTTGATGATGTTCAGTTCATCGCCGCCCTTGGGGCCGTGCTCTGTCTCATACAGCGTGCCGGTGTCCTTGTCATAGTAGAGCCCCTGCACATTGCGATGGCCATAGGACCACACAGCCGGATTTCCATCCTTTCCATCTGCAAACGGATTATCTGCCGGGATGCTGCCATCTGTATTGATGCGGACGATGGAGCCGTGCGTGATCTTGGGGTCCTGAGCATCCTTCATGTATTTGAAGCCCTCGCCGAGGGAGACAAACAGCGTGCCGTCATTGGCAAATTGCAGGCGCGAGCCATAATGATAGGCCGTGTCGCGCGGGTCAGCCCAGAAGATTTCCGTGACGTCTTCCAACGTACTGTTGTCATCGCTCAGGCGGCCCTTGACGACGGCCGCGGCGTTGGCGGCGTCATCGCCCTTGGAATAGGAAATGTAGACAAGGCGGTTGGTGTCAAAGTCCGGGTCTAGCGTAATGCCCAGATAGCCGGCCTGACCCTCAATATAGGCGTCCGGCAGACCGCCCACTGGGGTAGGGGTGCCTTCGCCGCCGGCGACGAATTTCAGGCCGCCTTCCTTTTCGGTGAACAGCAGATCTCCTTCCGGCGTGAAGACCAGGCCCCAGGGCCATTCGGTCTCAGTGACCACGGGGGTCAGTTTGACATCGAAATTGCTGGTCGCGGCAGGGGTCTGGTCGGCTGAGCCACCGCAGGCTGCGAGCAGGGCGGTGAGAGATACGAGGCTGGCAGTGCGCATGGGCAGTCTCCTGTAAAGGGGGCTTGTTTGCCTGAAACAATAGGGCAGGGGGCCGCCAAGACCAAATAAAAAGGGAGCGGCCCTTTCAGGCCGCCCCCCGGTATTCGACTTGGATATCTTGTTACCAGGTCTTGCTGACGCTGATACCGAAGGTTCTCGGCTCGTTCAGGAACACGTTCGTGAACAGGCCAGAGGAGTCGTCGGTCAGATAGGCGCCGGTGATGACATCATCATCCGCAATGTTCTTGCCGAAGATCTCGACAGAGACATTGTTGGCTTCATTGTCGAAGCGCATGGACAAGTTGATGTTGTCCCAGCTCTCCAGCTGGTCGCGGCCGGTATTCCAGACGCGGCTGTAGCTGTCAGCCTGATAGTAATAGTCGACGCGGGCGGTTGCGGACCAGTCGGCCAGCGTACCCTGGCCGCTTGGCAGCCAGGTGTACTCAGCCCCGAAGCTGAACGTCGTGTCCGGCGTACCGGGCAGTTTGTTGCCGTCCAGATTCTTGGCTTCGCCATCGAACGGGGTCAGCGCAGAAACCGTCTGCGTGTTGCCCTCGGAGTCGACATAGGTGACGGTCACGCCATCCAGGCCGAAGGCCGCTTCCTGACCGGCAAAGGCGCCGGTGCACAGGCCCAGCGTGGCGCCCGGGTCCAGAATGTTCGCCTGGATCGCGCCGAGCACGGTCGCATAGCCTTGCGCGGAGACCACACAATTGGAGGCAGACGGGAAGGTTTTCAGCGTGACCAGATCTGCCCGCCCATTGGTGCGGTCCAGAACGTCGATGCCGTAGGTATCCTTCACCTTCGCGTCCAGAAGGCCGAGATTGGCGTTCAGTACGAATGTGGAGACTGGATTCCAGACTGTTTCAAGTTCGAAGCCATTGATCTTGGCGTCGACGTTGAAGTTGGCCGAAGACCGGTTGACGATCTGGCTGATCTGATAGCCTTCATAATCATACATGAAGCCTGTTGCGTTCAGCTGCAGCGCGCCGTCGGCCAGCGTGTTCTTCGTTCCGATCTCATAGGAATTGATGAATTCCGGATCGAAGAATTGCGGGAAGGCATCCGGTGTTTCTGCCGGTTGCGGCGGGTTGATACCACCGCCCTTATAGCCTCGTGAGTAGAAGCCGTAGATCAGCGTGTCCTCGGTGAAGCTCAGCTCCGGAGACCAGTCGAGACCGATCCGTCCTGTGACTTCTTCAAAGCTGACATTGTAGGTGCCATCGCCGCCCTGATCGTTGGATGCGCCAGGCACCGGCACATAGGCCAGCGGATCTGGACGCGCAGCATCCGGGACCAGCAGGAAGGTCGGGATACGGCCAACTTCCTTGTCATCACTTGTATAGCGCAGGCCGACGGTCAGTTGCAGATCGTCGGTGACATCATAATAGCCTTCCCCGAAGACCGCGAAGCTGTCGAGCGTGTAAGGTGTGATTGACCGGTAATAATTGCGGCCATCGCCGTTGAGGTTGTCGATCGGTGTTTCACCGGCATTGGCCGGATCAGCGATCGTGAAGGCCGGGACGCCGTTTGCGATCAGGGAGGCTGCATTGTTCAGCTGCACGAATGCCGATGCAGCGTTGAACATCACATAATAGCTCTCCTGAAGTTTCGGGTCCGTATTGGTTTCATAGTCAACCTTGATGGCGCCAAGGTTGAAGTTGAACCGGCCGTCAAAGTCAGACTGCAGACGAAGTTCGTGCGTTGTCTGCTCGGCATAGGCCCCGGAAATGTCGGTTGCGACCGGGGCCGTGGTCAGGCCCATTTGCGGGTCTGCGACAACGCCGCCCGGGAACAGGCTTGGGTACAGGGCGGCAAATGCGCTGGCCGTTGCGCCATTCAGGGCAATGAACGGGCTGGCGGTCGTGTTGAAATTCACGTCAGCGCCGTACTCGTTATAGTCCTCCTGAGAGATCGACTCATACTCATTGTAGCTGCCCAGATAGGTCAGGGTCAGTGAGTCCGTTAGATCGTATTCACCTCTCCACATATACAGGGTCTGCTCAGACTCGTAGGTCGGATCGATGAAGCTCTCCAGGGTGCGCAGGCCCGGATTGATGCCGCTGGTGTTCGCATCGACATTGACTGCGTTGCCATTGGCATCGATGCCGCCAACCAGACCGGCCAGGATGCCGAGAGACCCTGCCAGCGTACCCGCCGTGTTCACACCGCCGAGAGAGGCCGGGTCATTGATGTCTGCCTCGACACAGCCCTGAGACGTGATGATCTGGTCAAAGGCAGAGATAGCGATACCGCCAAAGGACGTCTTGATCGGGTCTTTCTTACAGTATTGCTTGCCGGAACGGAGGCGGTTGTCGTCCTCCTTGAAGTATTCCGCCATCAGCAAGCCGCGGAAGCGATCCGTTGGTTCCCATGCGAATGAACCGCGGATCGCATACAGATTGCGGTCGTCGATGTCGTTCTGGGTGGTCAGATTGTCCACATAGCCGTCGCGCTCAAGATAGGAGCCGGCGATGCGCAGGGCGGCTGTGTCGCCAAGCGGAGCGTTCAGCATGCCCTTGAATTTGTGCGTATTGTAATTGCCGACCGTGGCTTTGACATTGCCCTGCCATTCGCCCAGCACCGGCTTTGCGGTGATCATGTTGACCACGCCGCCGGTTGCGTTCCGGCCATACAGTGTGCCCTGCGGACCGCGCAGGGTTTCGATGCGTTCCACATCGTAGAATTCGGCTTCGAAGAAGGCGTTGGCCGTTAGCGGCACATCATTGATGTGGACGCCCACACCTGCATCGCCGGTCGTTGAGACCGCATCCACACCAATGCCGCGGATACGGAAGTTGTAGCCGGTGAAGTTGCCTTTGGTGAAGTTGACGTTCGGAATGGATTTGACGAGATCCGGGCCGCCAGCGAGCTGCATCTTGTCCAGGGCGGCTTCATCAAAGGCCGAAACGGCAATCGGAACATCCTGGATGGATTCTTCCGTTTTCTGCGTTGTCACCGTCACAGTGGACAGGGTGCGCTGAATGTCGTCGGTTTCCTCTTGTGCCATCGCAACAGGGGCCGTCAGGCCGATCACCATGGCGGATGCACCTGCCAGCCAGACGCACTTCGAGTGTCGTTTAAGTCGCATGTTTTTTCCTCCCCTCGGGCCGCTTGATTGCTGGCCTCGAGCAATTCGTACCGAGCGAGCCTCTTGGCGGGCCTGCTTCGCTTTGCATCAGACTGCATGGATGACGGGTCTGTCAACATTGCCGAAGCGTAAGACATCGGGAAAAAATAGCGGGTGTTAAAAATGTTACGCCCAGCTTGGCCGTGACTGTCCGGCCTGATACAGGCGAAGACATGGCTGATCCTTCTTCTTCTGCATTGGTTCTGTTCTCCGGCGGGCAGGATTCTACGACCTGTCTGGCCTCGGCGCTTTCGCGTTTTGAGCGAGTTGAAACCGTGGGTTTCGACTACGGTCAGCGCCACAGGATCGAACTGACGTGCAGGGACACTGTCCGCAAGGGGATCGCGGCGATAAATCCCCTTTGGGGCGACCGTCTGGGCGAGGATCACATGCTGGACGCCACCGTGCTGAAAAGCCTGGGGGAGACGGCGATGACGCATGAGGTCAGCATCGAGATGACCGAGGCGGGCCTGCCGTCAACTTTTGTACCGGGGCGCAATTTGCTGTTCCTGACGCTCGCTGGCGCGCTGGCGAGCCGCCGGGGCATCGGCGTTCTGGTCGGCGGCATGTGCGAGACAGACTATTCCGGCTATCCCGACTGCCGGGCTGACACGATGGCCGCGCAGGCCGAAACGCTGCGTCTCGGCCTCGATGTTCCCATACAGATAGACACCCCACTGATGTATATCGACAAGGCCGAAACCTGGGCGTTGGCGCACCAACTGGGCGGGGACGCGCTGGTCCGACTGATCGTGGAGGATACCCATA
>Ga0070726_10001409_pt1 | contig 24330 bp, 13 predicted proteins | sample tdAd471_FD_67275 | JGI IMG/M metagenome (GOLD analysis project Ga0070726, IMG submission 67275) | Marine sediment microbial communities from the Atlantic coast under amendment with organic carbon and nitrate - tdAd47.1 | ecosystem: Environmental > Aquatic > Marine > Coastal > Sediment | place...
TTCAGTACCACTAAGGGCAGCAAAGGTGTTGATCAAATCCAGGGTGGAGCCCATTTCCGTCACGACGCCGGGTACAATATTGCCTGGGCCCCAGAAAATAGTCGGTACTCTTTGGCCACCTTCGAAAGTAGTCCCCTTACCAGCTCGCAAGGGGCCCGCAGAACCGCCATGTGTTTTGAAAGCTAGCCAAGGACCATTATCAGACGTAAAAACGACTATCGTATTTTTATCCAATTTGAGGTCACGCAAGGTTTGCAGTACCTGCCCTACGCTCCAATCTATTTCTTCGATGACATCACCGTACAAACTACGCTTACTTTTGCCACGAAAGGATTCATGAACGAAAAGCGGAATGTGTGGAAGATTATGGGCTAGATAGAGAAAGAAAGGCTTGTCTTTATTAGATTTTATGAACTCAATGGATTTCTCAGTGTATCGACGCGTGATCGTATTTTGATCGGCTGGACGCTCAATAATCTCCTCATTCTCCATCAAGGGCACTTGGAAATAAGCCGGATCGGAATAGTAATCTGGATCATCTGTCTTGGTCCAATAATGCGATTCGGTCTCTACCCAATCCATATCATTGCTATACGGAATCCCATAATAGGAATCAAAACCTTGTTTCATCGGAAGAAAGTCTGGCCGATGCCCCAGGTGCCACTTGCCAACAGCCGCCGTAGCATACTCCTTTTGCTTTAAGACTTCAGCAATGGTGACCTCCGACTGCGGAAGGCCATCCCTGGAGTCAGGAAACAAAACCACTCTTTTAGCCGATGACATCCCATTTCGTATCGGATAGCGCCCAGTCATCAGACCAGCTCGGCTCGGTGTACAAACCGGGTCGGCAACGTAAAACTGAGTCCATTTTTGGCCTTCATAAGCCATTCGATCTAGATGGGGCGTCTGAATCGTCGGGTTACCGAAACAACTTAGGTCACCATAACCTAGATCATCTGTAAAAATGACAACAAAATTGGGTAAACCATTTTCTGCTGCTGCTGCTGTGGACTTGTCTTTAGTCATTCCATTTGAGCAACTAGAAATCATTAATCCCCCCAACAGGAAAAATAAAAAAGCCAAGCCTACTGGGACAGTCTTTCTTTGAAGATGTTCTTCTTTTTGCTTTGTCATAGAAGAGAAATTTGAACTACTCATATTCATATTTTGATTCTTTCCTCAAATATGACACCGTATACGCTCAAATAAGTAGAATAATAGTTCAAAAGAGAGGTTAAATAGTTCATTTAATTTTGTTATCCAGGCTTCAGCGACTAATTTTAAGAAAAGGAAGGAGTTCAATGTCAAACCAACAACAACATATTATTTCTAGTGCCTATTGTAGGTTATTGCATCACTATGTTGTGGCAAAACTTGATACTGGCTACTTTAACTACCTGATTCTTTTAGCGCCAATTGTACTATCGTCTTTGCTGGCGCTTCCTCTTCTAGCGCAACCGACAAATCCTCTTTTCCGGCACATTTCGATCCAAAATGGACTCTCGCAGGTCACCATACAAGCCATACACCAAGATCGCAAAGGGTATATGTGGTTTGGCACTCGCTATGGGTTGAATAAATACGATGGCCATGAGTTTACTACCTATCATCATAATCCGATCGATAGTACTTCTATAGATGATAACAGCATCAATGACATATTTGAAGATAGTCAACAACGATTATGGATCGGAACGAATCATTCTCTAAATTACTTCAACAGAGACTTATCCACCTTCGAACGTGTCATCCCCGACCATCCTACGCTAAGTAATTCGGAGATGGGGGCGATCAAAAAGATTATAGAAGATAAAGACGGTAACCTTTGGCTAGCCAGGGCCAATATGTTGCAAATTTTCAAGCCCGAGACCAGGTCGGTTCGCAATTTTATACCCAAAGACAATCAAGGCAACTTTCTAGGAGAAATTGGGGATTTACTATTGGATGCTCAAGGGAGGCTTTGGATTGGATGCATTGCGGGTCTTCGACTTTTTGATCCTAAAAGTGAGCAATTCTCTAACCCCCTTCTTTTTCATTCTCCACCGATTATTACCAACGTCAAATTTGAAATAACGCTATTGGAAGATAAGGAAGGTAATTTTTGGGTAGCTCAGCGAGGGATAGGTCTGATGAAATACCAAACGAAGACAGGCCAATGGAAACAATATCAACATATGGCGGGGACTGATAATACGCTATGCAGTAATTTCATCAATGATCTCATTCAGGATAAGGAAGGGAATTTATGGATAGCCACTGGCCGTGGCGGACTCAACCACTTCAACCCCAAAACAGAAATATTCACCCATTATTCCAAAAATAAATTAGATCAGGACAAGCTCAGTTCTAATGCACTCAATACCCTTTACCAGGACAATACAGGAGGTATTTGGATCGGTACTTGGCACAATGGCCTGGATTATTTAAAAAAAGACAATCCATTTTCACATTACAATAAAAATGCCACAGCCTTAAGTTTGAGTTCCAACCTGGTGAAGGCGATTACCGAAGATGAAAAGGGAAACCTTTGGGTTGCCACAGACGATGGAGGTGGGCTGAATTACATCGATAGAATCCACGGAAAAACGACCTTTTATAATCTACCTGTTTCCAGGGATCATAGGGATTATGGTGAACAAAACATCAAATCGATGATTAAGGACCGAGCGGGGAAATTATGGTTAGGAACCCAAAATGGGCTTTTTTCTTTTTTACCCCAAACGGCCGAATGGCAACATTTTAGACATGACCCCCAAAATGAACACAGCCTTAGTAAAGGGTTTATTAATGCCTTATTACAGGATTGCAGGGGTAGTATTTGGATTGGAACGAGAGCACAAGGTCTTACCCAATATAATCCCCAAACCCAATCATTCACCCGATATGCCCATGATCAACCAAAATTCAGCGACCTCAATGAAATAAGTTACCTCTATGAAGATCGAGCAGGAATTCTCTGGATAGGAACAAATAGAAATGGATTGTGGCGTTTTAATCCACGAAGCCAAGCACTTACCCTTTACGAAGAACTAGCTAAACAAAACCCACAAGTTAAACTGGGTATTAATGTTATTTATGAAGATCAAAAAGGCCAGCTCCTCATCGGTACTTATGGTAGCGGTCTGCAAATTATTAATAGAGCAAATAATACCATTAAAAGTATCTCTGAAGCGGATGGACTGGCTGGAAATGTAATCTTTGGTATTTTAGAAGATCATAACAATTTATGGATCAGTACCAACAAAGGCATTAGCTTCTATAATCACGACAAAGGCATTGTGAGAAACCTGCACCACCATGATGGACTGCAAGCTAATCAGTTTTCAGATAAGTCATTTTACAAAACCTCAACCGGAGAGTTATGTTTTGGGGGGATCAATGGCCTAAGTACCTTTAATCCTGCTCACCTAGATTTTGACACTACTGATCTTCCACTAGAAATCACCCAATTTTCACTCTTCAAGCAGCCAATCTATCCCGGAGTCCCCGGAAACCTTTTGCAGAAATCCATCAGTAATACCAGTGCTCTCACCCTCAATTATAAGCAATCTGTTTTTAGTTTTAAGTTTGCTACCTTAAGTTACGATGATCCGCAAAGCAATTATTATGCTTATCGCTTATATCCCTATGAAACGGAATGGCAAATGGGAGGGCATAGAAGGTATGCTGATTATTCCAACCTACCTCCTGGAACCTATGAGTTTCAAGTCAAGGCATCCAGGTCTGAGCACCAATGGCCTAACCGATATAAATCGCTTCAAATCAAAATATTACCCAAACCTTGGTTGACAACTTGGGCGTTTACGCTTTATAGTCTGATTGTCGGGGGCATGTTCTACCTGTTCAGAAGATACGAAATAGCTAGAATCCACAGCGCTAACGCCCTACAACAAGAAAGATTCGCCCATCAGAAGGAAGAAGAATTATACCAAGCAAAGTTGAAGTTCTTTACTAATATCACACATGAATTAAGAACGCCTTTGACCTTGATGACTAGTCCGCTTGAAACACTACTTTGCCAAACTAAGGATAATCTCAATGTCAAACGTACCTATAGAATGATCTTGAGAAATGCCAGGAAACTCCAGTCATTAATTGATCAATTACTGGATATTCGCAAGGTTGAACTAGGCGAAGTGAAACTAAAGGCCGCTTTAGGAGATATCGTCCATTTCACGCAACAAATGACCTATGCTTTTCAATCACTAGCTGAGCAAAAGAAGATCACCTTGTCCTTTCACTCTACAGTACCGGATATTGAACTATGGTACGACTGGGATAAAATGGAAAAAATACTCAACAATCTAATCTCCAATGCGATCAAATACACGCCAGTAGAAGGACAAGTGCAGGTTGCGATTCATAACGATAAGGTTGACCAGCATATTTCGATTAGCGTGGAGGATAACGGTAGAGGGATTGCCAAAGACCAATTGGATAAAATTTTTAATCGTTTCTATCGCGTCAATCACGATCAGTCAGAAACTGAATATGGTCATGGGATTGGGCTTGCTTTTACCAAAGAGTTGGTGGAGCTTCATTACGGAAAAATAGAAGTGGAGGCTGCGCAAAATCAAGGTTGCACTTTTAGTATTCACCTTCCATTGGGGAAAGACCACTTACAGCAAGAAGAAATGGTACATTATAGCCAGGCCGGAGCCCTGCTATCCGACCCCACAAGCGTAGATCATGCTATCTTACCCCCAATCAACTCCGCACAGACTACGATTCTGATTGTAGACGATTCGAAAGATATTAGAACCTACATAGCGAACTTCTTTAGACCTGATTTTAATGTCCTGGAAGCCTGTAATGGTATTGAGGCACTACATATTAGTAAAAACCAAAAGCTAGATGTGATCATTAGTGATGTGATGATGCCCAAAATGGACGGTATAAAGCTCTGCCAACAAATTAAATCGAACCTATTGACCAGCCACATTCCCATCATCCTTTTGAGCGCTTTGAGTGCCGTAAAACATCGGATAAAGGGGATTGAAACCGGAGCAGACAGCTACATGGGAAAACCCTTTAACATTGACTTACTAAAGGCTGAGGTGAATAACTTGATCAAATCAAGACTACAATTAAAGCAGCGATTCACATCTAATCATCAGCTTTCAGTTTCATCCTTTAGCCCCTCTAAAAAGGATGAAAAATTTATCCGAGAAGTCATCCGAGTAATAGACGCCCATTTAGATGATGCACATTTTGACAAGGAAGATTTGCTACAAAAAATGCACATGAGTCACTCGAGTATGTATCGCAAATTAAAATCCCTGACCAATCTTTCAGTCAATGGGTTTATCAAACGGATTCGCCTAAACAGAGCCATGGCTATGTTATCTGATCCCGACATGAACATCTCCCAAGTTGCCTATCAAGTAGGTTTTACAGACCCAAAGTATTTCTCAACTTGCTTTAAGCAAGCTTTTGGCAAAAGTCCATCCGAATTTAAGTTATCCCTCATTCCTAATTAAGGCGTCGTGGGTTGGCCGAAGCGGCTAATTTTTAGCTGAAGCTACTCCCTTCGGTAGGACATCCGCCATAGGCCAAAGTCAAATCAGCATTCAGGCTTTCCCTAATTATCCATTAGTCGGAGCTGGTTCTTCATTCTGTAGTGTTCCAAGGTTTTTGAAATAGTTAAAGATATTTGCTTCTAGCTCTTTCAGTTTCTCTTGGTCCTTAATGGTCGAATCGATATCTTCTTCAAAACCTGATGCTGCCTCCAGCTGCTTTTTATAAGCCTCCCAGACGTCTCCCAGTGGCTTCGCTTCTCCTGATGAAGAGGATGCCCCGAAGATGAGGCCGTAAATCTTTCCTAATAGTTGCACATCTGTTTGCTCTGTACTATCATGCAATTTCGAATAGAGTAGTCTATTCTCCTCAGAATGGATAACGATAGGAGTATCTTCTTTAACAATATCCGTTACCTCAATGCCCTTGTTGTCCACTTCATTTGGGGTGTTATTCCCAGGCTGCTGATCTTTTTCTAAACGATCAACGTGCGTTACCCGGTGCATGATTCTCCATACTGGGTTTTTGAGATTTTCGATACTACTTAGCCATCTCAAAGGAGAATCTGAATCTCTTTTGACCACAGTATTGACAAAGTGTTGGAAATTTTCTTCACTTGGAGCTAAGTAAAATGACATGAATTGGTACCTGCTTACCTTACCAGGGAGTGGCGCTTCAGTCCAGGATTTTTTTGAATCCATGTTTGCCATGTCTCCACCATGCGGAAGGTATCCATGAAGAAAATCTTCGACACCAAGCCTAACATCTAGTTCAAACCCTTTTGACGATTCATGATGTTTGGTAACCATACTGTTTATATGTCCGCCAAATAAAACACTAGCGTCTATCACTGCCCCATGAATTTTATTCTCAAACAAGCCTGAGAACTTGTAGCCACTATTTATCGAAAGATTATAATGACCTCCAAATGATTCTGAACGAGTAAGCATAACTTGTTCTTGCTCTTTGTACAGTCCGCCATCAGCATGCCAAACATACTTATTTACAATATTTCGTTTGGAAACTAAGTTCTGAATTTCTTCATTTGTCCGACGTTTCTCAGCCCACTCTTGAGCAGATTTTGCTGGGTCATTTACAAGGTCTGAACGATTTCTACCTCGACCTGCATCAAAATGATCATAATCCGTTTTGATCGCTTCCTCTTCCTTCTCTATTCGTTTGAGTAAGCTATAGGCTTCTAAAGGTTTGAAGTAACTTTTGTACTTCTCTGAAAAAGGCGTGAAGGGCGCATCATCCGTTTTCATTTTCTGTAGTCCCAAATTTCCATCGAGCGTACCTTGTTTGGTATAATTTGGATTCATATCAAACATGATGATATTTACATTTTCTGGTATATTTGGATCAGGTAAAAGATTATAACTAAAAACCTCATTAGTATCATAAATTCTAAGTGCGTATAGGTTGACAACCCTTGATTTAACTAAAGCATAACCCTTATTGTCCATTTTGTATCTTCTGCTCATTTCGATGAGCTCCTCGGGATTTGGTTGGGTAGTCCAAAGGGGATCTTTACGCCAATTTCCAGCAATAGCCTGTTCATATTGTTTACCCTTGCTCGAACCTTCGGAAAAGGATGCTCCTTGGTTAAGCTCCGAAGATCGGTTAGAGTTAAACTGCCAACCATGATTGATCTCTATCCTATACATATTAAAAATAAACTCGAGAATAGGGGTTTTAAGCGCAGTGTCCATTTTGTTAACATAGTTATGGGCCAAGTAAAGACTTAGTGCCTGATCAAAACCAGTCGTTTTAGAGGAAGCAACCGAATGACTGGTTTTTTCCGCTTCGGAGAAACGCACGCTTGAATTTGACATATAAAACTGATATCTACTCGCACTTTCATAGTGGGGGTGTGTCATGTTTTCTTCTGGAACAGGAGGCGCTCCTTCAATGTATCCAATCAGTTGTGGTTTCGTCTCTACGTTTTGGACAAATTCTGAAGTTAATTTACCAACAATAAAATTGGTGTATAGGGAACATGTTTCATTACTGATCCGAGCATAGCATCGTTCCAAGGTTCCTTTAACAATCCCCTCATCGTCACGATAAATCTCACTATATTCTACTGTGCTGATTTGTGCTATATCGAAACCTATGAGTAGTTGATTGAAGGCATTGTCGAGACCCACTGGAGACCCCAGGTACCCCGCAGAAGCGCTTGTTTTCCAAAATGTAGCGGGTGTTGCCGTGTCAAGCTTAAGAAAATGCATATTTCCACTTCTATCGTCAATATCCCTTCCGCTATTGTTCGAAATAGGCCAATAGGCTTGTAAAGTTTTTTCTGGGTGGGATATTTGCCGATATCTATAGGGTTCAAGTTCATCCAGCGTTTTTACTTCATTCCAAAGCTTTACCTCATCAATGGTTCCCATAAAATGCCTACTTCTATCAATACTGCCGCCGAGGACCAACTCAGAATTGATGGCTACGTGCTTTAAATCTTCTTGGGCTATCTGGACGCGCTTCAACTCCATTTTTGTACTGTTGATATGAAGTGTGACTTGAGCGCTTAATAGAGAAGGAACCCAACCTCTTTGAATATCAGTCTTGAGGTATAAGTCGTATTCTGATCTGCTCCAAATGTCATTTAGTATCTTTTCATTATTTGTATTCATTCGAAATTGATAAGCAAATCGAACAGATGGGCCATCGGGACTGTTTTCGGTTGCTGATCTTGCTGTGTCAGCTTCTTGACCATCCGCTAGTCGTTCTACACGTCGTTGATCATAAGGCATTTCCGAGTGTAGGAGGTTGGGGGGCTCATTGAGGTTAAAATTATCTCGATGTATTTTGATTAGCTTAATAGAGCCAGTGAATGTTTTAATGCCTGTATACCAGTGGCTTTTTGCTTCATTAGAGGGATTGATTCGATGGGCCATCGCATGCCCAATGATTAATGCTGGATTGCTGAATGGAATTGAAGTAGGCAAAAAACCTTTGTCATCGACGTACTTAGTTCTCCAAGAATTATCCTCTATTTTTGTGCTTTCTGAACCATTTATCTTGTTCACCTGGCAACAGGTCATTATCTCGTATGGGGTGGGTTGATTAGCTTTTGTCGTCCGGAAATTTATGCCAATAAACAGATGGTAGTCCGTGTTCAACGCTAATTTTTGAGCGCCATGGACGGTTACTGTTTTATGGGTTGTACTAATTTCTGAACCATCATTTTTCTTGTAAGTTGGGAAAATTGCTTTGAGCGCCAAGTTGCCCGATGAACTGACCAACAGGGTGTAGGAAGTTTCGGTGAAATCGTCATTGAACTGTAGTATGGCCTCAGCGTATGAGTGCAACTTAATCTTGGCCTCCACGGCAAACGGAAAATTCACCTGATTATCCGCCGCATAACTCAGGTCAATTCTCCGCATGAAGTTATTCGAAAAATAATGCTCTCCGTCAAATTGAAAGGCACCTTCACTTCCTATCCATTCAAATTTTGGTTCTGGTGTTAAAATGGAAAAGGATAAATCATTGTCTCCAGTTAGGTCCTTGACTTTAAGATGGTGCTCTTCATTAAACTCCCAGCATGAAAAGGGTTCTGCTATTTCACTTTTGCCGACGGTACCGCTAATATTACCTTCTTCTGGAAGTGTCCGAGTTCTTTGATAGGGTGATAAGGCTATAGCTGTAGCAGCTTTCCCATGGATGGGATCATTCCAAATTCTCAACACATCAAGTTTAGCTGAAATAAAGCTGGACTTATCACCCTGTTTCCCTCCAATGGTTAAGTCATAAAGCTGAGTAGAATCAAGCAGCTGCACAATGGAACTCTTTGCTTCTTTTTGATAATTATTGGGGTTCTTATCTGCTGATGTATTAAATATTAGACTTGCATTTTGTAAGTCTAAGATGATTAAGCTAAGGAATACGTCATTTTCGTTATTAGGGGATATTTCAATGCTTGCTGTGATATAATAAGGAATATTTGTTTTCAGCTTCTCATTGCTATCGATATCGACTTGATGAAAATAATTTAGCGATGGTTGAACGCGTACCCTACTACCATCTTCATAAGAGATTTCTGGGAGGTGGGCCCCAAATTGAAGCGCCCCTGCATCGTTAATGTAAAGCTTGATGAAAGTATTCCATTGTTCATCTGAATTACCATCATCCAATAGGAAAATTACTTCACCACTTCGAGGGGCTTCGTCGAATGTAATGATGGTGTCGAGGCAAAAAGAATTATTCGATGGCAATTCTGGGTTCTTCTTTATCAAATACCGGTCTTTGCAAAATTTATAAGCGCCGCTTTTTGAATAGCTAATGTCTAGATGCTGCCAATCGACAAAATCAAAAGCTTCTTTTGTTCTAAGTTTGCTTTCTCCGAACTTGCTTGTAATATAGTTTTTGATCACGGGATCATTCTCGGGAATAATTGCCAGAATTTCTAGTTGTGACAAGTGATGATTTTCTCGATTGACAACTTCCATAATGGGTTGAATCAAGCTCCCTGAGGCAGGCATATTTGGATTGCCATTATTTATAAATGTTTCGAAGGTGAAACCTCCTTCCGTGGTGAGCATATTAGCCGTATTTCTCGAAGTTTCATACAGCTTCTGGTTTTCAGGAAAGTCCAGGCTACCGTGAGCTGCGGCTTCACTAAAGTCTCCAAAAACGGTCGGTAGCGGATTTTCAAATCCATGATAATTACCCGGGATCACTAATTTTGCATAATTAGTATTTCCATTGAAATAGAAAAATGACGCTGTGCTTCCCAGTCCCTTTTGAATCGTTGGGAATGCGATGAGATATTCACCAAAATGATTGTTTAAGGTATCGATCATCGTTTTTTGATCGATATTTTCATGAACTTCTTTCTTTATTATCTTATCCCCGATTTCAAGAAATATTTCGAATTTACCATCTTGTTTTAACAAATAGATTCGCAAATGATTCCCGCGAATACCGACAGCCTTGGAATAAATAAGTATGGCTCCTCGAACTATTTTTTCATGGGTGTCTGTAGATTTCCATTTGAGTTCATATAAGGCCCTGGAAACTTTGGTATTAAAAAGGGTGTTTTTGTAATCTTTTCGAGGGGAATAAATCTTCAGCATTCCGTCTTTGCTATTCTGCACCTTGGAAACAAATACCATCTCGTATTCTGAATTTTCAGGGGATTTTATTGCGCCGATTCCGTCTGAGAAACTAATAGGGTTACTGCTTATTGAAGCTCCAACGGAAATGGGGGGGCCATCATTTACCCAATCAGGACCGTTTAATTTACCGATAATCTGATCTTCTCTTTTAAAAGTGTATCGATGATCGAACTTAGGGTCACTAGATACGTCATCAAAGACTTTATCTTCTATAGCTAAGGATGAGGCGAGATAAGAGTCTGAAAATTTCAGCTGGGCCATGGCACCCTTAAATCCTCTGTTTTTACCGTTCTCACCATATGGATTGCTTCCAATTTTAATGGTATTATTCGATGGTGCGAAGGCGTAATTAGCGGCTGCAATTTTACTTGCTCTAGTTTTACTTAGTACATATCGTTTCCCCGGCTTATCCCCCTCTCTGGGGGCCATAATATACATTTGCTTATCATAACTCTTTCCATTGATGTACATTTGAATGTGCTTATTGCCTACCGTAGATTTATCCGCTAAATCGAAAGAAAAGACAATAGCTACATTATACCAAAACCCAGGAGTCAACTGTTGAAAATCATTATGGTGTACTATGGCTTTGAGTGCGCTTGGCTGACCTCCATTTTGAACACCCATGATACAGGAGATACTTCCCTTGTCATTAATTCGGACCGAAAAACCTTCTAAGGTTCTATCATTTAGATTTCCGATTAATTCTCTTGACCCCACAATTTTATCTACTCGAAACCAAAATTGCATAGACATTTTTTGGCTAGCGGTAGTGACCAGCGTATCAAAGTCATCATTATAATTGAATCCAAGAGCGGTTTTGAACTTACTAATAACCGGTACAGTTATATTCACCTGTTCTTGTTTGGGTAACTTGAGTAAACCTTCTCTTTGGGGGTCAATTTCAAAATCTATCAGTACTTGGTGGTTCGTAGTTGGCCAGGAGAGCGCTATTTTTGTTTGCGTTGGTTTATAACCTACTCTTTTTTCGTTAAAGTCATAGGCTGTTTCCAAGGGGCGATAACTGGTACAAGATGGGGCAGCAATATATTTTTCATTTTCGTTCCCATTTTCCGACTTTGTATCTAATCGCAACTTCTGACTATGAAGACGGTAAGTAGACTTTTCATCGACTTCAATTCTATCCAGCCCCTTATCCTCATGAGCAAGTAGTGAATAGTACTTGATCTCTCCATTGGCACCTTTGTTTGCATCTAAGGCAGAGGGAATGAAAAAATTCCATCTGATATGATCAGCAATATGGGCTGGTGACTGACATATGCCAAACCAGTTGTTGACCATGGGAGACATCAACTTGTGAAATGATATCGAGGGTTCGATGAACCGTTTTCCATTCATGTCCTTGATGGAAGCTTTATCGGCATGATCTGCTGGTATCTCTCTCAATCCACTTTGTTGGAATCGCGCTTCACGCTTTAGGTCCATGGAAGCAACAACCTGTATCGTTTCTTTTTCCTCTTGATGGTTGTCCGTCAGGTCACGACTGTCCAAAGTCTGGGTAAAAACAGTATACCTACAGGAAAACAATTCATTATTTATCGCATAGAAGAAATAAACGTATTTATTGTCGGAATGAACTTCCCAGCCTTCAATAGATGACGCTGTATGGGTATCTGGTGTTGGGAAGGTGACTAGACTCATTCCTGCTAACCTAATTTCCGATGGGAATTCCAGTTGTTTAAAGCCAGACCAGTATTTTCGTTCATCCCAAAGGGAATGGTCTTGGTTTTCAACCGTACCTGCCTCTGCCTTTCGAGTTAAGTCAAGAATATTAAAGAAGAAGTGTTTTTTATTTTCGGGATCATTTTTGAAACTTGCCTCCGCTATAGCAATAACATTTGCATTATGTGTGATTGTTTCGACTTGAACAAAGTTGAGTTTCTTTCCATCAACATCGGTATGGAATTTTATCTCATGTAGATTTTCGTGTAAGGGCGCGTTTTGGTTATTAGTCATACTAAGCTGGCTAAAGTTTAAAGAAAGATATGAAAAGTAATTGTAGTGGGTTAAGTTTGAGAATCCTGCTTAACTCACCAAACCCATGATAACTAAGTAGCTGGATGTATATAATCGTCAATTTTGGAGGAGGGTATTTTTGTGTTAGACAAGGCAGCTTTGATGATAATAGCCTAAGTTACTTGAAGAAAATCTAACGCAGTATAACGCAAAAAGAGCCCGCCATAAAGTGTCGAATATATAGGTTCAGTTACTTATAATCAAAATAGCGAAAAAAAAATCAATCAAAAAACTAGTACCTCATGAAAATGGTTCACTGACCATTTTTAGCTGAAGCCACTCCCTTCTGTAGGATATCCGCCATCGCCCCGGCAGTTAGAAAGGCATTGTATTGGAATACAATTTCATATTCAGAATTAAGAATGACGAAAGCAGGGAAAGTCAACTCTCCCCCCATTGAACCCAAGGCTCTCGCCAGCTCGTGGATGCCTGAATTTCGTCCCCGTGGCTCATAGTCAAAAACGTGATCATTAAATTCAACCGCTTCCTTTTGCTCGCCGTCGAATGAGATGAAGTAATATTCAGTATTCAGCCAATTGATAACTCTTTTATTTTTTAGGGTCGTTTGCTCCATATTCCTACAGAATTTACACCAATCAGCATGTAGGAATACCGCAATAAGGCGCTCTTCTTTAGCCATCAAGTCTTCCAAATCGGAAAAATGGTGTTGCTGTAAAGAAACAGAAGTAATCGCCTCTTTGGGGATCGAGCTGCATCCCCCCATTACCGCTAGACAAAACATAACAGGGAGTATCTTATGGATAGGTTTCTTTGTCATTTTACTTCAATGTATATCGAATACCCAAAAAGCCTCGGATGCCTTGGTTGGGTGCGTATACGTACGATGGATCAAAGGTCAACGCATTGGGATTGGAAGGGGTAGCCAGTGCATTGCCTGCCGCATCAAATTCTACGCCCCTATCAAAAGGATCAAAGCTTCGAGCAATAATCGCCTCCTGTTGATTTTTCCAGGGAGTCCAGTTTAATAGGTTTTTCACGCCAGCGTAGAACTCAAACTTGTGAATGCCCTTATACGTCAACTGGATATTTTGGATACTCCACCAAGGAGATTCACCAGGCCGGGGATCCAATTCTCCCAAGACGGGTAAAAGCATTGGACCATACACATTACCCGTGTAATCCACTGCCATTTTGTTATTCAAGAATGTATAACTGACCGACCAGGTTCCCGTAAATCGTTCTGTCAGAATCTGGCGTTCACTTAGGCCATTTTCTTCCGTAGAAACATCCATCAAAGAGCCGCCTAGCAAAAAGGAAAGGCCATTGGCCAAAGTCAAATCAGCATTCAGGCTAATTCCCTTGGTTACAGCCGAACCCGCCAGGTTTTTGTAAATGATCTGGTTATCATTAGTCTCATAATCGGGGAAGATGACGTTGGTAAAATACGTGTACCAGCCCGACAATTCAATACTACCTGAACTTCCATTGTTCCCATACATCTTCTTGATGTAATTCACATTCACATTGTAGGATTGCTCTGGCTCCAGTTTTTCGGCGATGACCACTTCTCTCGCTCCCGTTAGCGCCGCATGATCTTCTGTAAAAAGATTCACCACCCGGAATCCAGTCCCTGCATTCAGGCGGAAGATATCATTCTTACTCATCGACCATTTGTAAGCCAAACGCGGGGTAAAAATATTACCATGTGCTTGGTTGTAATCATAGCGCAGACCTAGTAATAGCTTATTTTTCGCATCCAGCTCGATTTCGTCTTGTACAAAGATGCCGGGCAACCAAATTTCGTCTGGATCATTATTGACATCCGTTGCTGGACCGCCGGTAGCCGGCGTATTATCATCATAAAAGGTGTAGCGCAAAGCAGAACCTAGCAATAAGTCATGCTTCCCGATTTTCTTGTCCCAGTACAATTGTCCAAATCCAATTTTCTGATCAGCAATATAAGGGATGTCCCCGTATACAGAATTCTGCTGGTGACTATTAAAGGAAAAGGAAAACATCATATTCTCTACCACAGGCAGTTGATATTGCCCCAAAAACTCCCAGCGCTCCGTTGTAATGGCTTCGCCATATACCTCATCTCCGCCCCGAAAGGCTCGGGTCCAATCTAACTCACCTCCCCAGCGGTCCTCCCAATAGTAACGGCCAGCTAGGGTAAACAAACGATTATCTTTTCTTTTGAAATTCCATTTTTGAAAGACAGATACTCTTTCCTGGATAGTTACATCAGTAAAATTATCTCCATTATGATCAATGACATCATCATAATTATAGTAGTTCACCCCAGTTAATATATCGGCTTTTTTGCCAGCCTTGAATTTTACACCTAGGTCTACATTTAATTCTTCCCAAGAAGTACCCATCAAATCCACACTTAATACCGGGGCTTTCCCAGGATCTTTGGTGATAATATTGATCAGCCCTCCGATAGCTTCACTCCCATATAAAGAAGAAGCAGGACCTTTTACAATTTCCATCCTCTCTACCAAAGAATTGGGAATACCGGAAAGGCCATATACGGTGGCCAAACTACTAACTATCGGCATGCCATCGATCAAGACCATCGTATAAGGCCCTTCCAGGCCATTAATATGAATATCTCCGGTATTACACACTTGGCAATTCAATTGCGGGCGAACCCCATTGACATTTTGCAAAGCCTCATAGATATTAGGTGTCGGGTTTTTCTTAAAAAAAGCGGGGCTGTAGACTTCAACAGGTACGGGACTATCTAGTCGTCTAACTTCCTTGAGCGTGCCTGTAACGACTACTTCATCCATGGTATTAAAAGCCTCTACTAGGGTAAAGGCAACCGTAATAGTCTCTCCTGCTTTCAGGCTGATTCGCCTTCGATTCTTTTCATATCCTAGAAAAGAAGCCACTATTTTATAATCCCCTGCCGGGACATTGGCAATGGTAAAGTCACCATTTTCGTCCGTACTCGTGCCCAATGTAGTTCCTTCGATCGCTACGCTCGAAAAATCCAGTGGCTCTCCCGAAAGATTACTCACCTTACCGCTAATGGTCCCTGCTTGTCCATAACCAATCACCGTCAAGCTAACTAGGAAGGCCACCCTTATTAATTTATATACTGCCAAGTTTTTCATTCGACTGGGTTTAAAATATTTTTAACGCATACAAATATATAAAGTTAGATTAGTCTAACAAATTTTGAAAGCGTGTTTTTTTCCTATCTTCGGAAAAAAATGATATGCCAACAGCCGTCAAAGAAGATTATCTCAAAGCGATGTACTTTCTCAACCAGGGAGGCCGTCGTATTAACTTGACGGAATTGAGTGACAAATTGGGGGTAAGCAAGCCTACTGCCAATAATATGGTTAAGAAATTGCAGGAACAGGGGTGGGTAAATTACCAAAAATATAAGCCGCTTGAATTGACCGAAAGGGGGCGAAAAACGGCTGCCTTAATCGTTCGGAAACATCGCTTGACCGAACTTTTTTTACACAAAATCATGGATTTCGGATGGGAAGAAGTACATGAGATCGCCGAGCAGATGGAGCATATTATGTCTGAAAAGCTATTTGCTCGAATGGATGAAATGCTGGACTATCCTAAAGTGGACCCTCATGGTTCCCCGATTCCCAATAAGGAAGGTAATGTGATAGAACAGGAACATCTTTCATTGGTAGATTTAGCCCCTGGACAGCGGGTTCAATTGTCCGCTTTGACTAAAAGTTCAGTGGATCTATTGCATTATCTGAATGACTTAGATATTCAGCTAGGGACTCAGCTTGAAATACTAAAAAAGGAACCCTTTGACAATAGCTTGATCATAAGCTGTAATGGAAAACCACCACTGATGATCAGTGAGAAGGTCGCCAAAAGTTTGCTTGTAAGTAAGATGAGCTGATTTAGTCCCATAGTTTCATCCAACAAAATACAAGGCGTCCCTGATGCTATTTGATAACCAAATCCTCTTCCCTCTTCCATAGGTGAAATGCGTTTACTAAATTGCGACACCGGAGCACCTGAAATAGAATTACACCTATGAGCAAAAGCCCCAGATCCTTAGATTTAGATAAGTCTATTGCCGTACTTCCATTCGTCAATATGAGTGCTGATCCCGCCAATGAATACTTCAGCGACGGCATTACAGAAGAGATCATCAATACTTTAACCAAAGACCAAGGCTTAAAAGTTATTGCTCGCACCTCCTCATTCGCTTTTAAAGGTAAAAACATAGATATCCGTACCATTGGTGCGCAACTTGGGGTAAGTACAGTGCTGGAAGGTAGCGTGCGAAAAGTACAAAACAGGGTACGGATCACGGCACAGCTGATCAATACCATTGATGGGACTCATATTTGGTCTAAGAATTTCGACCGAGAGTTAGAAGACATATTTGCACTGCAGGATGAGATCAGTTTGCTGATAGCAGATCAGATTCGAGAGAATTTTGGTCATTTCACCATTCCTGATCCGCCTACCGCAGCACCCACCCAAAATATCGAAGCCTACGAAATGCTACTAAAGGGTAGTTATTTTTTAAAAAGAAAGGATTTTGATGATGTCAAGCAGGCGCTGGGTTTCTTTCAAAAGGCAGTGGCCCTCGATCCCAATTATGCAGAAGCTCATGCTTTTATCGGCGAAACCTACCTTCACTATGGTGGTTTTGGCCTGATTTCTCCCGTCGATTCACATGCCAAAGCTCGCGTAGCGGCCAAAAAAGCGGTTAGTCTCAATGAACGCGAAGCCCGAGCACATAAGGTACTAGCTTATGTCCATTTGTTTTACGATTGGGATTGGGAAGCTGCCATTTCAGAATATAGATTGGCCTTACAATGCGGACTACCGGATCAGAATGAATTCATTACCTACTATTATATTTTCTTGCAAAAGGATTATGAAAAGGCAATTGAGGTGAGTAAGCAGGTGCTAGAGACCGATCCGCTACATATCATCACACATTGGCAACTAGGTCTATGCTATTACTTCGCCGGTAGGTTTGAGCAAGCTTTACGTGCTTTTGATCATGCCCTATTACTGGATGCTAATTTTGGTGAAGCACATCGCTGGCGGGGATTGGTCTTGGGCTACTTGGGGCGATTTGAGGAAGCGCTGACTGCCATCCACAAGGCCTTGGACTTAGCCAAGGGAGAGGGTCCCGCTCAGATGGATCTTTTAATTGTCAAGGTCTTGATGGGTAAAAAAGAGGAAGTTATTCATGCAATCAAATCCACCAACTATCTTGACCCCATTGATCCGGCCATGCTGTATACACTCTTGGAAATGCCTGATGAGGCCATTTTTTGGTTAGAAAAAGGATATGAAGAGCGATCGGTAATGATGGTAACGCTCAAGCACTTCTGGCTCTGGGATAAAATTAGAGCAGATGCCCGCTTTCAAAAAATCTATGCCAAGATGAAGTTTACCAGCCATCGCCACTATGCCCAGACAGCGGCGCAAGCGGTCAAAACATCATCCACCTCAGCAGAAAGTCCGCCCCTTTTAGATCCGGATGAAGTCCAGCGGTATGGGCTTAGCCTAAGTCAATATATGAAGGAGGATCAGCTATACTTAGACCCCTCCCTATCACTCCGCCAATTGGCTGAGCACTTGGGCTTGCATCCCAATAAATTATCCTGGCTCTTGAACGAGCATATCGGAAAAAACTTCAATGAATATATCAACTTTTTTCGGCTAGAAACTTTTAAAGTCAAAGCCCTAGAACCCGCCAACAGTCACCTTACCTTATTGGGTTTAGCCTATGAAAGTGGCTTCAATTCCAAGACCGTATTCAATGCCTATTTCAAGCGGATGGAAGATATGACACCCAGTGCCTGGGTAAAGTCTCAACGTATCCCATAGCATGCAATCATTACCAAACATTAGCCCCTACCAGCGATTCTTAATTGCGGTACTTGCTGTTTTACTGTTTACCGTTGTACTTGATTTCATGCTCCTATCTGCCCTGAGTGCCATACTCCTACCTCAATTAGCTATAACTACTGCTCAATTTGGTTGGCTGGTATCCGCCTATGCCTTCAGTGCCGGTATTTCTGCCATCCTAGTTTCTGGTTTTGCAGACCAGTTTGATCGAAAGAAACTCTTGCTGTTCTTTTATACTGGCTTTTTGGCAGGTATTCTCCTCTGCGCCTTAGCCCAAACCTATACGACCTTTTTCATTGCTCGAATTATTACCGGTGTTTTTGGTGGTGTAATTGGAGCGACTTGCTTCGCTATTATTACCGACTCCTTTGATTTGAGCCAAAGAGGGCGGGTGATGGGTTTTGTCCAGCTAGCATTTGCCAGCAGTCAAGTTGTAGGATTGCCCTTAGGCTTGTACCTGGCTACCCAACTGGATTGGCACCTCACTTATGGATTAATTCTACTGATGGGTTGTATGGCAGCAGCTTTGGTTTTCTTGAAGATGAAGCCTGTTGACGCGCATCTCCAAGTCCAATCCAGCGCTCAAGCTTTCCAACATTTGATAGCGATCCTGGCCAATAGGGAGTATTTAGCTGTTTTTATCAACAATACTTTACTCGCCGCAGCTGATATTATGCTCATGACATTCAGTTCCGCTTTTAGTACCAATAATATGGGCATTAGTCTCGAGCATTTACCCTTATTATATGGGGTGGGTGGGATAGGTACAATTCTGTTTGGTCCTTTGATTGGCCGCCTAGCAGACAAGTACGGGAGCCTTCGCATATTCACCATCGGTACGGTACTCGCATTGACTCTGGTGGGCATCTATACGAATCTAGGGCTTACGCCATTATGGGTGGTGCTTATTATTCACAGCTTGCTATTTATTGGGATCAATGCACGAATGATTTCCTCCGCAACCCTCGCTACCGCCATGCCTGAAGCCACAGATCGAGGTGCCTTCATGGCCGTGGATGCTTCACTTCAACAGGGAGTAGGCGGCATGGCAGCGGCAGCAGCCGGATTGATCGTTTTCCAATCCGCTGATGGAACAATCCATCGGTTCCCACTCCTGGGTATCATTGTCATTGCAGTTATGCTCATCACGATTGGGTTAATGTTTCTTATCCATTCTATCATCCAGAAGAATAGATAAGCCTTGTTCTTGCCATTTTAGCACTTATCAACACTCTATCCCAAGAATAGTGCCTGCACTCTATCTAAACTTGACTACCTACTGGTTTTCATCAATTACTCCTCGAAGTCCTGAATTTCATCAACACGTCCGCAATTGTAATAGCGGACGATAGGCCCTCAATCTTGCTACATCTTTGTACTGACAATACAACATACAGGATCATTTAGCCTTATCATGAATCAAACAAGAACCCTACTAGAACAAAGACAGGCAGAGACAGAAAACTGGCAAAAAACCGGAGGTGTGGCCGCTATCATACTCGCCCTAATTTATGTGATCGGATTTATTGTACTGCTAACTAGCCTCCGTCCGATTCATAGCAACGATATGACAGCCGAAGAAAAAATAGCCTTTGTCTTAGACCGCAAGGAGGCTTATCAAGCCTGGATATTCATTATTTATGTCTTCTTCGGCATCAACCTATCCCTACTAGTAACGGCATTGTCTCAGCGATGGCCCAACCGGGCAAAAACCAGGATGCAACTGGCCAATGTTTTTGGTTTTCTCTGGGTAGGCCTAGCCATCGCTAGTGGTATGATTACGCAGATCGGACTTCAGGCGCTATCTAAACTTTTTCTGACATCACCTGACCAAGCGGCCTTGTTATGGATGATGATTGAGATCATGCAAAATGGCCTCGGAGGAGGGGTGGAATTAGTGGGAGGAATATGGGTCTTATTGATTACTAAAGTGGCACAGCAAGTCAATGGCCTTTGCAAAACGATCAATTCCCTCGGTTGGGTCATCGGACTAGCCGGAATCTTGACGGTGATCCCGGGATGGGGTGCATTAGGAGCCATCTTCGGTTTACTGCAAATTGTCTGGTTCACCTTTCTAGGACTCTACTTACTCCGTACACCCGCTTCTATAAAAAATCATAATTAACCGTAGTCAAACCGATCCTATGCTTTCGGTCGCTACTATAAACTACAAACAATGAAACAGCTATTAATCATCGCATTATTATGTAGCACAACACAAATTTTCGCCCAAGACAACGCTCGTTTCGAACGAAAAGGATTCGTATTCGGCCTTGGTGTAGGCGGAGGTATAATCCATATACAGGATCACAATACCGAGACAAGCTTTGAAAAAACAGCAGGAGCCATTAGCCTTCCCAATCTTAAAATTGGCTTCATGCTCTCAGAAAAAACAGCCCTTTTAGCCACCTTGCCTGGCACAATCTATCAATATGAGGGCAGGGATCGGAGCTTTGAGGCTTTCATCCCATCTATCCAACATTGGTTCAGCGACAGTTGGTGGGTAAATGGCGGGGCTGGTTTGGCCATGGATTTCCCCGCCTTCTATGACATGAAAGGCTTAGAAAATCGCGACTTCAATTTTGGTTATGCCTTTGCAGCCAGCAGCGGTATCGAATTGGTCCAATCTAGGAATTACACCTTAGACCTTCAAGCCAAAGTACAATACGGAAAGACTTATTTAGAAAACGATGGTCATAGAAATGGCACCATTTTCACCCTGGGCGTCGGATTTAACTGGTATTAAACCTACGAGCAGGCTTAGACAGCCCAGAATTATTCATCGTTTTTCATTATCCACTACTAATTATTCATTACCCATTTTTCATTATCCATTATCCATTATCCATTTTTCACTACTAATTATTCATTATAATGAGACTTACAAAAAATGTAATCGCTTTATTCGCCATGCTTTTCATCTATGGCACCGCCTTTTCACAAAAAACAGCCATCGGATTTAGAACCGGGGCCTCTTATTTCACCATCAACAATGACTTACTGGAGGAAAATGCCAAGTACGAACTCGGTCTAGACCTCGCTATTCCCGTAGAATTCCAAATATCTCCCATTTTTTCGATCCAACCCGAACTGCACTTTAGCCAAAAGGGTGTCGCTTTTGAAGGGATGGAGGACGGACAGGAGCAAAAAATTGCTGTCAAGACCAATTACCTAGAACTACCAGTTTTATTCAAAGCCAATTACGGCAATGAGCGATTCAAAGCTTATGCCTTTGTAGCTCCAAGTGTAGGCTATGCCATTAATCGATTCGCTACAGAAAAACTGGGAGATCAGGACATTGAGAAAGAAGACATTGAGTTTGTAAAAAATGGAGATGTACAAGATCAAAGATGGGAATTCAATGCGATGGGGGGAATTGGAGGATCCATGAAGGCAGGAATTGGACATTTTGTAGCTGATGTCCGCTATAGTTTTGGCCTTAGTGATAATACTAAATTTAAGCAAGATAAACCTAGTGACTGGAAAAAGTCCACCAACCGAGGCTGTACATTATCTATTGGTTATATGATTCCGATAGGGAAGTAGCGGAAGGAATTGAACTGCAGGAGATGGCCAAGCCAACCTCTGCAGTTCAATATAAATCAGAAAAAACTTGATTAAGTTAGGATTCCTACTTATATTTACATCGTGATTGTAATACTTCATATAGTAAACCATTCAGCCAGCTATTCAATTCAAACTTTGGGATAAGATGGCTATTTTTTTCACCCATAAAGTTAGGATTCCTAACTTATTTAAATACATTAATCATGAAATATTGTTATTCTGCCTTACTAGCTCTTCTTTTTTCTCCTTTTATCATGGCGCAAGGTGGCAATGAAGACCCCCAATTCAAGGCTTCGCCAGATTTAAAAATCGCACACACTTCAGTCCACTTAGATGACAGGTTGGAACAGCTAGTATTTTCGATAGAGGTCGAAGGGAAAGCGGGAGTTTCAGTTCCCAAGCCAGTGGGTCAGCTAGACGGAGCCCCTGTTTTGGGTTATGTCTTTCCTACTTCTTTAAAAGCTACAGATGTAGGCTTTAGTGATACCGAGGGAATAGTGGCCTTGGCATTGACCTCCCATCCTGATTTTGATGATACGCCATTGTGGGATGAAGACAATGACAGCGATTACGCCAATGATGGCATTATCTGGCATCCTCATTGGGTGGTGCTTGTTGAAGACAAGCGAGTAGCTGGAGGTTTATCGGTAAAACAATTCAAAGCTGATGATAAGACGGTAACTCTCCCCCCTACCCATCCTGGTATGCCCATGTATATGGATTCTCCCGGTTTTCCGGTGATCACCAAGGAGAAGACCATTCGTGTTGTGGTGCCACTCTATAGAATGAATTTTCAAACCGATTTTAAATTTGATGCAGTAGCCGCCTATATGCAAGTGAATGCTTCTAAAGCTGATCTTCCGATGTTAGGTGTATACAGTGTCTATTCGGTGGCCTCGGGAAACCTGTCGCTCCCCTATCAGGTAAGCAAATAGGCCTGAGTCAACCGAGTTTCATAGTACTTACTTAACGCCTAAAATTCAATCCGCATGGAAACGACTTTGCAAAAAAGAGTTAATGTCTGGGACACCTATGTGACCAAAAAAGATGGAAGCATCATGCATTTCGATATCATCGCTCCAGTAGCGATCACCAATACAGACACCATTTATACTTATGGAAAAGAGTACTTAAAGGACAAGCAGCAAGAAGGACAAGCTTTAAGTTCCAAACAATGTCGGCTTTGCCACATCGAACAACTCCGGCCCGAATGGGAAGCAGACATCCAGGAAAAGGGGTACTTCATCATTGAAATGGAGGGATGCAGCTAAAAAGCTTGTGCACTATAATTAGGAATGCTAACTTTGCATTCCTAGTTATAGTTTAAGTAATCATTTATGTTTAAAAGTGCCTTCAATCCCGACCAACAGAATAAAGATCTCACCAGCAAAACGGTGGCAGCCCTCGAAAGGATATCACAAGTTTACCGCTTACTATTATGGGATCATGCGAAGGAATTGGGCCTAAGTCCCATTCAAATTCAATTGCTAATCTTTGTAGGACATCATCAAGCAGCCTTGTGCAATGTAAGTTACTTGGCCAAAGAATTCAACGTAACCAAACCCACTATAAGTGATGCCGTCCGGGTTTTATTCCAAAAAGGGAAAATAGAAAAGACCTATTCTGAAATAGATAAGCGGGCATACACTATTTCCTTGAGTCCAGCAGGAGAAGAGATCGTAGCACAAACAGCTGGATTCGCCGACCCAGTTCAGGAGATTATCGGTAAATATGATACCGACAGCCAAACCCAGCTATTTACCTTCCTTAGTGAAATCATCCAACAACTCCAGCAAGCAAAAATACTCACTACGCAAAGACATTGTTATGCCTGTCGCTTTTATCAGAAAAATACGGCTGGAGCCTACTGCACTTTACTGGATCAAAAACTACAAGCTGAAGAAATAAGGCTGGATTGCCCGGAGTTTGAGAGTCAGAGGTGAAGTGGTGAAGTGGTGAAGAGGTGATGTTCACTTCTTCACCACATGGACTCCTTTATGGCTATAGCTGGTACAGTTTTCCATTATCATCTTTTGAGGTAAGAGAAAGCTAGTGCGTTATATTGTAGCGCTACATCCCTACATGCGTTACTTGTTCGTCCGTTAGCAAGGGTTTGCGTTGATAGCGTAGAAAAAGCTGAACAGTGGCCAATACATCCTTTTCGCAATAGCGAGAAATTCGCGGCAAAGCATCTTCTTCCCAGAATACGCGCCCTACTTCACTCCCATCGATATCATCCTTTGGAGAAGGGAAGCCCAAG
>Ga0070726_10001410_pt1 | contig 24320 bp, 29 predicted proteins | sample tdAd471_FD_67275 | JGI IMG/M metagenome (GOLD analysis project Ga0070726, IMG submission 67275) | Marine sediment microbial communities from the Atlantic coast under amendment with organic carbon and nitrate - tdAd47.1 | ecosystem: Environmental > Aquatic > Marine > Coastal > Sediment | place...
ACGTTGAAGATGGCACGCTCTCGCTCCTTACGAAGTGTAAGCGGGCGGTAGTCTAAGAGTGTATCGAGATTCAATTCCGCGTCCATATCAAATGGCAATGCGTCTGCTTTTGAGAGTACTTCAATACCGGTGATTTCAATTTCGATGTCTCCATTCTGCACATCAGCGTTCACCATCTTTTCTGGACGTTCGTTTACCACTCCTGTCACAGATACAACAGACTCTGGAGAAAGTGTTTTTGCAACTTCAAGTACCTCTGGTTTCCCAAAAACAACACCCTGTACCTTTCCGGTACGGTCACGGAAATCAAAGAAAGCCATCTTTCCTTGGTCACGCATAACGTCTACAACTGCACCAATAGATACTTCTGCCCCTTTATGTTCCCCGAGTGATTTGATAAGTGTTCGTTCCATAATATTAAATAGTTACGCCAATTTTCTTCCGTACCTCCTCCATTTTTGCTTCAGCACGCGCTTGTGCTTTCAAGGCGCCTGCTTTAAGCACCTCTCGTACATCATCATCAGTGATAGATGCACGCTTTTCTCGCATTGGAGCAACTACTGCTTCAATGTCTGCAAGGAGGGTTTCCTTGAGGTCTTTGTACTGTCCTTCTTTCTCCGTATAGAGTTGCTTTAGTTCTTCCTCACTTCGGAACAGAGTATGAATAGCATATACATGCTCTGGACGTCCACCTGAAGAGTCTGTCACAATACTCATCACTGCTTTCTGTACTTCTTCCTCGGTTCCAAAAAGTGGAATGGTATTTTTATAACTTTTACTCATCTTCTGTCCGTCAGTACCGGGTACGATACCAACACCTTCGTAGATTTTTTCCTGTGGCGGCACAAAGGTCTCTCCGAATGCGTTATTAAACTTCCCTGCTGCCTCACGTGCATATTCTATATGTTGCCGCTGGTCCTCTCCTACCGGCACCACCTCGGTATCATAGAGCAGAATATCTGCTGCCATAAGCATGGGATAGTTGAAGAGTCCTGCATTTGCCTCTAGTCCCTTTGCCACTTTGTCCTTATATGCATGTGCTTGCTGTAGGAATGGTACAGTCACGAGGCATTCAAAGATCCATGCAAGTTCTGTGTGTTGCGGTACATCAGACTGTTTGAAGAGGATAACTTTCTCAGGATCTACTCCAGCAGCAAGATAGTCTTTCACGATATCGATAATGTTCTGTCGCAGCACATCCCCGTCTCGCACAGTAGTGAGTGAGTGATAGTCTACAACCATAAGATGACTCTCATAGTCTTCGTACATATCGATAAAAGGTTTCAAGGCACCAAAATAGTTTCCGAGGTGTAATGCTCCCGATGGCTGCAGTCCAGTCAGTAATCTCTTTTTCATAGTGGTCTTATAGTAGCAAATTTTCTACTCCCCTCCAAAAAACATAAGCCCCACAAGTGGTGCAATCATCCACCAGAAGAAGTTCTCTGCCGGAGCGAAGAGTGTGTGTATAAAGGATCCAGGGGTAATAAACTCGGTAACAGGCACTACGTGATAACTATAGGCAACAAGAAGCGCAGATGCTAAAAGTGCAAAGATAACCTTCTTGCCGAAGTTTTCAAATGCGGACTCATCCTCGTCTCTTCGAATCACTTTCCCAAGGATATATATAGAGATGACAAGAAGTACAGCAAAGAGTGTAATCGCAGATGAAGCGTTCTCAATATAACTCTGATACGGAAAGAGTGTGAAAACAAGGAATGCTATATACAAAGAGAGTATAAGCCCTACCAACGCGCGGGAACTCCGTACGACGCCGTACCCAAAACAAACGCCAAAGATAACAATCCAGAAGAGCAACTGTTGTGCAGTTGCAATAATTGTTGCGGTATCCATATAGATATTATATGCCCTCTTCGCGTAATTCTTCCACTAATTTCTTTGCACCTCTGGATAACTTTTTAGGGATATCAATCGCTATTTTCACCAAGAAATCTCCTCGAGAACGTCCTCGTTCATCTGGAACCCCCTTATCCTTTATGCGGAGTTTCTCTCCATGCTTGATACTTGCAGGGATTTTGATAGAGACATCTCCGTCGAGTGTCTCTACACTGTATGTTGCACCAAGAAGTGCATCGGTCAGTTTTATGTTCAAAGGAGCAATGAGGTTCATTCCTTCTCGTACGATTGTTGGGTGTTGCTCTACATGCACTTTAATATAAAGATCTCCTGGAGTACCTCCCTGCAAAGCCTCGCCTCGCCCAGTCATACGAATCATCTCCCCATTTTGGATACCTGCTGGAATCTCTAGATCTATCTGCTCTGCCCCACGTACGACGCCTCTACCAGAACACTTCGTACACTTTTCTTTTGGTACTTTTCCTTTTCCATTACATTCTGAACACGTACGAATGGTAGCAACAGGACCCATAATAGACTGTCGTGTCTCGCGGAGTTTCCCTTGCCCGTTACAGGTCTCACATGTGATCATCCCTGTCCCCTCTTTTGCTCCAGAGCCAGTACATTCGTCACACACATTGTCTTTTGTGAGTGTAATTGATCGCTTTACACCAAAGACAGCATCCTTAAATGAAAGTTGAATATCTATTGAAATGTCATTACCGCGTGCCTGACGGTGTCCTCCAAAACCACCGCCAAAGATATCCCCAAAGATGTCATTGATATCAAACTCTACCCCTTGTCCTTGGAAACCTCCCCAGTTAAATCCACCTTGTCCTTGTCCGCCTCCTGCATATGAGCGACCGTAGGCATCATATTCTGCACGTTTCTTGTCGTCTGAAAGCACCGCATATGCTTCACTGATTTCCTTAAACTTTGCCTCATCCCCAGTCTTTTTATCAGGATGATACTTGGAAGCAAGCTTACGGAACGCCTTCTTGATCTCGTCCTTAGACGCCTTCTTGTCTACCTCCAAAATTGTGTAGTAGTCTTTCATGTGCCGAGCATTGTATAGCGGAATGTGGGTGGTGTCAAAAAGAAAAAGCCCCGTATCGGGGCTTTTTCACTACTCGTCTTTCTTTTCCTCTTCCACCTCTGCATCTCGCACACCATCTTCTTGTGGAGTTTCTGGCTGTGCTTCAGTTTGCTCTTTTTGCATCGCCTCCCCTATCTTCTGCATCTCTGTAGAGAGCGCTTCAGTAGCAGATTTGATAGCCTCTATATCTTCCTTATCCTTCACTTCTTTCAGTGCAGTCACCTTCTCTTCAATACCAGTCTTCACTGCCTCGTCTACCTTGTCTCCATAATCTTTAAGGGACTTCTCTGCAGTGTAAATCATCTGGTCTGCAAGATTACGAACTTCAATGATTTCTTTTTTCTTTGCATCTTCTCCTGCATGTTCCTCAGCCTCCTTCTTCATACGCTCAATGTCATCTTCGGTAAGGCCAGAGTTTGCTTCAATACGGATAGACTGTTCCTTTCCGGTACTCTTATCCTTTGCAGTCACATTAAGGATACCGTTAGAGTCCACATCAAGCGACACCTCAATTTGTGGGACGCCACGTGGTGCTGGTGGAATACCTTCAAGCACGAATCGTCCAAGAGACTTGTTGTCTGCAGCCATTGGACGTTCTCCCTGTACGATATGTACCTCTACCGATGTCTGATTATCTGCTGCTGTAGAGAATACCTGCTCCTTTTTTGTCGGGATATGTGTGTTCTTTTCAATAAGTTTGGTTGCGACAGAACCCATAGTCTCAATACCGAGCGAAAGTGGGATTACGTCTACAAGGGTAATGTCTTGCACATCTCCCTGGAAGATACCTGCCTGAAGTGCAGCACCAAGTGCCACCACCTCATCAGGGTTAATAGTTCGGTTTGGCTCTTTACCAAAGAGATCCTGTACTGCCTTCTGCACCATTGGCATACGTGTCTGTCCTCCTACGAGGATGATCTCATCGATGTCCTCCTTAGAGAATGGAGATGCCTCAAGCGCACGCTTGGTGATTTCAATAGCACGATCTACATACTCCTGCGCAAGTTCCTCAAGTTTTGCACGAGTCATGGTAAGGAGCATGTGCTTTGGACCTTCTGCTCCTGAAGTGATGAATGGGATATTAATCTCTGTCTCACCAGATGAAGAGAGTTCAAGTTTTGCCTTCTCTGCTGCCTCATCAAGGCGTTGAAGCGCAAGTTTATCCTGCGCAAGATCAATGCCTTCAGACTTCTTAAACTCTTCGATAAGGAAACGTACGATTTGCTGGTCGATATCACGTCCTCCCATGTGCGCATCTCCATCAGTTGCCTTCACTTCGATAACGTCATCTCCTACCTCAAGTACGGTAACGTCGAATGTTCCTCCCCCGAAGTCGAATACGACAATCTGCTCGTCCTTCTTCTTGTTAAATCCGTATGCAAGTGCAGCCGCTGTAGGTTCGTTGATGATTCGCTTCACCTCGAGTCCTGCAATCTTTCCTGCATCCTGTGTTGCTTTACGCTGTGCGTCATTGAAGTACGCTGGTACAGTGATAACCGCTTCTGTGATTTTGTCACCAATCTTTGCCTCTGCATCTGCCTTAATCTTAGAGAGGATCATTGCAGACACCTCTTCTGGACGAAGATCTTGCTCTCCTAAGTGTACAATGACACCACCATCTTCTCCCTTCTTAATCTCGTATGGAACAACCTCCGTATCCTTCTGGACTGCTTCTTCATCAAAATTGTGTCCCATGAAGCGCTTAATACCGTAGATGGTATTCTCTGGGTTTGTTACCGCCTGACGCTTCGCAATCTGTCCTACGAGACGCTCTTTCGTCTTTGAAATAGCAACAACAGACGGAGTCGTACGATTTCCTTCTGCATTCTCAATGATAGTTGGCTCGCCTCCTTCAATGACAGCAAATGCTGAGTTTGTAGTTCCAAGATCAATTCCAAGTATTTTTGACATATTTCTTTGCTTAACCGGTAACCCCGACGATAACTTTTGCGGGACGGATAATGCGGTCACCTACCGCGTATCCTGCTTGTAAAACGTCTACCACCTTCCCTTCTTCTCCAGGAGCACTGGAGACTGCTTCGTGCATCTCCGGATTGAACTCCTCTCCCTTTGCTCCCACCTTCTCTACACCGTATCCTTTTAATATCCCCTGTAATTGTGCAAATACCCCTTCAATTCCTTTCCGCCACTTCTCGTCACAACTCTCCCACGAAGGGTCTGCCATTGCCATATCGAAACTGTCTGCGAGTGGGAGGAGTGCTCCAACATGCTTCTCGGTGATACGCTCCTTGTCTCGTGTAAGCTGCTCTTCAAGACGACGCTTGCTATTGAGAAAGTCTGCCTTGGTACGTTGGAGTTCTTCGAGATGTCCACGTTTTTCTTCATCGCATGTCCGGAGTTTATCTCGCAGAGATTTAAGTTTATCTCCCTCTGCTTCCTCTATATCTTCTATCTCCATATCTTCAGACGGAGCATCTTCAAAAACCTCCTCTTCTATATGTTTTTCATCTGACATAGTTACTTCAAAAAGTATTTAGTGCAGGCATTGTATCGTGAAAAAGGGGTGGTGTCAAAAACCCCTCGGACGCAATTGCGTCCGAGGGGGACTGTTTCTTAAGCAGCCTGTTCCATCCAGCTTCCTGAATGACTTCTGTAGTTTTGCGGAGAGATTATACGGCAATGCCGTTCGTCTAAACGAAGACTCCCTGTTTCGCGTAAGGAAACTTGCCATTCAGATAGCGAACTACTCCACTCAATTTCAATGCACAAGAATCTGTTATTTATCCATGCGACAAATACATTCGTGTTTCCGTCATTGATAAGGTTGAACTTTGTACCGTTCCAGTCTTCCTTGACCATGGCTGCAATTGTTCCAAAAAACTGTACAGCATTTGAGACCATGAAGATATGTTCGTCAGGAAGTTCAAATACATCAAATTCCCCGAAGAAGTAGTCTGCGTAACCAAGAGTGCGACCAAGTTCTGAGTTCACATAGGTCGTGTCCTCTTTAGCAGTAATTGCAATCACATAATCTCGACAAAACGGCGATACAAAAAGACCTCTCTGTGTTCGCAAAAAACCACGGACGCAGAACTCATTTTTCTGAAAGTACACAGGCTTAAGATCTAGAACTTCCATGATAGTTCCTCCGTTGCTAAAACTGAGGCAACCATAACATACTAAACTTCAAAAAACAAAAAACTCCCTCTCGGGAGTCTTTGAGCCTATCGCTTAGACCACGCTGGCTTCTTACGAGCCTTGAGAAGTCCAAACTTCTTACGCTCTACAGAACGTGGGTCTCGCTTGAGGAATCCTTCCTTCTTAAGCGCTACACGACGATCTTCCTTCTCTTTCACAAGTGCGCGAGCAATACCGAGTCGGATTGCTTCTGCTTGTGATGAAAGTCCTCCACCGTGAACCTTCGCAGTGATAGTGTATGTCCCTACACCTGCTTCTTCTACACCAAGTACGCTTTCTACGTCCTTCTGATGTGTCTCGAATGAGAAATACTCTGCAAGTGGCTTTTCATTCACCACAACGCTTGTCTCTTTTGCAGGAGTGATGCGGACACGCGCAGATGCGGTCTTTCGTCGTCCTACAGCCTCAATGTATCTTGTATCTGCCATATAAATAATTACTCGGTTACGGTTAGGTTCTGCATGCGAAGTTTATGCAGTTTATTCTTTGGAAGCATCCCTGCGATAACGCGGCGAACAACCTCATCATACCCACGACGCTCTGCAAGGTGTCCAAGTGTCTCCACCTTTCGTCCGCTTGGGTATCCAGAATATGTCTGGAACTCCTCCTCTGCCCGCTTGTCTGAAATATCAAGTTTGCTTACATTTTCAATCTTTACAGAAACGGGAGCAACAACATTCTTTGCGAAGTCTGGCTCATTCTTCCCAAGAAGAATAGTTGCAACTTCAGTTGCCATACGTCCAAGACGCTTTCCTGTTGCATCAATTGTGTATTCCTTTTTCTCCATAGTTGTTTCCATATTACGCGACAAACTCGATTACTGCCTCGTCACGTCCTGCAGTCGTGCGACCCATCTTAATAATACGTGTATACCCACCATCACGCTCCTTGTACTGTGGCGCAACCTCAGTAAAGAGTTTTGAAAGGACATCAGTCTGCGGCTCTCCAAGACGTGAAGAGATAAGACGGCGTGCTGCAACAGTATCTTCCTTTGCAGTTGTTACCATCTTTTCAATGTACGGACGAAGCTCCCGAGCCTTTGCCTCGGTTGTCTTAATCTTACCGTTCTCGATAAGTTGCAGAGCCAAACCACGCATCAATGCGGTCTTTCCGCGTCGTGTTCGTCCTAGTGTTCTGTTTTTATTGTGGTGTCGCATACTTCTAAACGTTATTCCTTAAGACTTGTTCCAAGTGAAGAGAGTACTTCCTCGATTTCTTCAAGTCCTTTATCTCCAATACCGTCGAGCGCAAGGATATCATCTTTTTTCTTTCGCACAAGCCCCCCGATAGTTCGGATGCTCGCATCCTCGAGCGCCTTCTGTGTACGTGCAGAAATATCAAGTGTCTCGATACGTGTCTTCAATGTATCTGAGTCTACATCATCCTCGTCAGATGACTCCTCAGCAACTTCTTCAACAGCAGGTGTCTCCACTACTTCCTCTTGAAATCCAATCACTGCCTTTAGTTGGTGAATCATGATTTCGATAGCATTTTCAAGTGCCTCACGTGGTGAAAGTGTACCGTCTGTCTCAACAGTAACGCGAAGACGGTTATAGTCTGTACGGTCTCCAACACGCATGTTCTCCACCTCGTAGTTTGCGCGACGAATCGGTGTAAACACAGCATCAAGTGCAATAGTACCAATATCCACCTTGTCCTTCTGATGTACTTCACGTGGCACGTATCCAAGCCCGTGTTCTACAGTCATTTCAATTTCAAGGGTACCCGTCTTTGTAGTAATCTCAGCAATTGGCTGCTCTGGGCTCAAAATCTCAATCTGTGAAGGAGCATCAATGTCTTTTGCGGTAACAACACCTGCACCTTTTGCCTTTAGAGTCATCGTAAGCGGCTCTTCACTATGTGAAGCGATACGAATACGCTTAAGGTTAAGTAGAAGTGTAATGACATCCTCCTTAATACCTTCAAGTGTTGCAAACTCATGGTCTGCTCCCGTAATCTTCACCTGTGTGATTGCTGCTCCCGGGAGTGATGAAAGGATAATACGACGAAGAGAGTTTCCAAGTGTATGTCCGTATCCTGGGTATAGTCCGTCAATTTCAAACGTTCCCTGAAATCCTTCTTCAGTTACGACGCGTGGCTTTGATGGTAGTGTGACATTTGTTTCCAACATAGTGATTTTTTGATTAGAGCAATAATTTCGACTATCGACTGTAGTACTCAAGTACAAGCTGTGGATCGAAGAGTGCCTCAGCTGGTTCAAATACTGGCTCAGCCTTCTTCTCTCCAGTCATCTTCTTCACATCGAATGAGAGCCAGTTTGGTACACCTGCAGGTGTATGATCTTCTGTAAGTGTGGTAAAGAGCCCTTTCTCCTTTGATCCATCACGTACTGCAATAGTGTCTCCAATACGTACACGGTGTGACGGTACTGAAAGTTTACGTCCATTTACTGTTACGTGACCGTGTACCACCATCTGGCGAGCCATCTGGCGAGTCTTTGCAAGACCAAGGCGGTATACAACGTTATCAAGACGAGACTCAAGTCGTGCAAAAAGGAATGCGGTTGGCTGATGCCCTTGCTTTCCGATTGCTTCGTTTACATATGAGCGGAACTGCCGCTCACTTACTCCGTAACTAAAGCGCATCTTCTGCTTCTCAGTAAGCTGCTTGCTGTAGTCACTCTTTTGACCTGGACGACGCTTCTTCATACGTCCTCCACGCGCCTCAGAAAGTGCAAACTTCTGAGTCTGTGTTTTCTCGAAGATTGGTGCTCCGAGACGTTTTGCTAGTTTGAATTTTGGACCTAGTTTCATAATATAATTCTTTACATACGACGTGCTTTAGGCGGACGTGGACCGTTGTGTGGTACTGGCGTTTTGTCAGTAATAGATGTGATGTTAACTCCATGACTTGAAAAACCACGAAGTGCAGACTCTCGACCAGCGCCAACTCCCTTCACCACAACTTTCGCATCCTTCATGCCCATCTGAACGGCCTTTTCTCCAATGATCTCACCTACCTTTGCAGCAGCAAACGGTGTACTCTTACGAGAACCACGGAATCCAAGTGCTCCAGAAGATGCTGCAATGATGGAATTTCCCTTTGTGTCAGAAAGTGTTACAAGCGTGTTGTTGAATGTCGCGAGGATATTAAGGGTACCTGACGCAACCTTCTTCTTTGGTACACGGTTAAGCGCTCGTGATGTTCCACTCACGTCTGATCCTCCTCCTTTTTTGATAATTCGTTTCTTACCCATATGTCATTCGAAATATAAATCGCTCAAATTTTAAGTCTTTTCAAGCTTACGACGACCACTTCCCATAGTTTTTTTCACTCCCTTGAGTGTACGTGCATTGGTCTTAGTACGCTGTCCGCGAACTGGAAGGCGACGTGTATGGCGTCCACCACGGTATGACTGAATGTCCTTAAGACGTTTAATATTTGCGCCTGTCTCACGCTTCAACTCTCCTTCAATAGTGAATGCCTCAATCTTTTCACGAACCTTGTTCTCATCCTCTGTAGAAAGAGAGTCTGGCTTCGCGGTTGCGTCAATGTTGAGTTCTGCAAGAATATCAAGCGCACGTGAGCGACCAATACCATATACAGCCGTGAGTCCATACCCAAGTTGCTTTTCGTCTGGAATGTTTATACCTGAAATTCGCATATATTATCCTTGTCGCTGCTTATGGCGGGGCTTCCGCTTGTTAATAACATAGACCCGTCCGCGTCGGCGAACGATTTGGTCATCAGCACTCATTTTTTTAACAGATGATCGTACTTTCATAATCTAAAGTCGTTTGGTAATGCGTCCCTTTCCTCCGTACGGATCTGGAACAATTGCAACTTTGTCGCCTACAAGCACACGGATACGAAACCGCCGCATTTTCCCAGCAAGGTATGCGAGAGAGAGTTCTTCTTCTCCGTCAAGTTTAACGCGAAAAAGGGCATTAGGAAGTGCCTCCTCGACAGTGCCGTAGACTAGTTCTTCATTTTTGTTCGCTTGATCTTGCATCAAACGAGGGTGAGTTTAGCAGAATAATGAAATACCGTCAACATAGGCTATTCAGAAATTGTGGTTTCAAAAGTAATGTCGTCTGTATTCTCTGGGAATGACTTCTTCCAAAATGGATGAATCTTTGCTTCAGCACGTAGTATAGCAGGATATTCTGAGAGCACACTGAGAAGGAGTGTGCGAGATATACCTTGCAAATCTTCACGAAGCGCCTCCTCATTAAATTGCCACACTAACGTTCCTTTACCTGTGAGAGTGAATGAAAGTTGGCTTGCACTGCTGATATCAGAGACAATCCCTTCTCCATACGTGAAAGAAATATCATCAACATTTTGAAGCAAGACCGGTTCATCAGTATAATCCGCGACAGTGTTTTGTGCGATAAACTGTGCAAGATTCTCATCCTTAAAGAGAGGCACATTAAGACGCACTCGTTCACGGATAGTCGCCTTCCCCTCTCCAGCATCAGCAGACGGAAGAGAATCATATGCGAAAGTTACTGCTTCATCAAGCATAGTAAATCCAAGTGGACGTTCTTCTGCGAGACGTTCACGAAGTGCTGTTTCTAGTTCTGTATGAAGTGCATCTTGCGCAGCGGCAAGATCTGCTTCATCAATAAGATATTGTTCTCCTTCAAACCCTCCAGAAAATGTTTGGGTAGATTCTGCGTACATGCGGTCATACTGGTCACTGCCCTCTAGTCCTGGAATCACAAAACGTGACGGACCAATGTTGTACGCTTCTCCTGGGGCATCAGCAAATACTTTAGCGTCAATTTGTCCAGGGACAGTATTCCCGGCACTGTCTTTAGTGATGCCAGGGACAACTACTGACTCCTGAATACGGTAGATATATCCTTCAGGAGACTCAAATCGGGTATTCTTAATGAGCCGCTGTACATTGGTGCTGTACTCATTATAGATAGTGATAGTCCCTGTTGCCTGTTCAGACACTTCTTCAGAACCAGATACTGAAACCTGTCGTTCTCCTTCTGCTTCAAGCGTGAGAAGTTCGTATGAGAGTCCTGTAGGAGTGTTTGGTGAAGCAGTGACAGTTGTTTCAAGTGTGACACTTTGTGTTTTTGGTGTTATGTGAATGGTAGCCCCTCCAAGCGCTCCTGCGACAAGTACAGCAATAATAATGATAAGGACTGCTGCTCCACCCATGAAGAGAGGTGTTCTATTCTTCCGTCCACCAACACGTCCATAGGTTGGCTGTGGCTTCGGGCGGTGTGCTGCAGGTTCTCTCTTCGGAGTAGCCATACTCCCTTCTCGCATAGACCGAGGACGACGTGGTCGTGTGTCCGACGGTTTAATATCTCCAAGATTCCATTTCTGTGACATATCTCTAGTATATCCTTATATCGTTATTGTGTCCCCTCTTTCATTTCGTCCATTTTGTGGAAAAAATGTCCAGCAACACGAAGTGGAAGACCTACCTCTTTCCCTTCAATGTGTTCCATATTTATATCCTCAGGAACAAAGAGTGTTGAGGATTCCCCAATTACTTCCTCAAGGGTTTCCTTACAAAGTCCTACAAATGCTTCACGTACTTCCTTCGGTACAAGCAGCATGGTTGTCCGCGGTATACGGAGATGCTTCTCTATTTCTATAAAAGTATCCCGAAGCGCACGTCCATATTCCCACAAAGACTCTCGACACGAGACACGATCTTTTTCTGTAAGCGTGTTGCTTATGAGATTTCGTACATGGTGTGTTGTATGAGACCCTCCAAGCCGTGCATCGCTCCACGGAGTACCCATGATAGTACTACTCCCACTACGTATGGTTGTAGAGTACCTAAGTGTTCCGTTTATAACAACAGCAATCTCAGTTGCTTCATCCGCGATAGTGACAATACAGAAGGATGGAAGGTCTGGATACGTGTCTACAAGCACTCTATATGCCACATACTGACAAGAATGAAGTGTTACCGGTGTTTCAGGAAACGTCCGGTGTTGTATATCTATAATGCCTCTTACAACTGAATCTGGTGCAAGACCTGTATGGTGTCGTAATACAATCTCCTTTCCCTGCATCCCTTCCGGATTTGATACCACCTCTCCGTCGACACGTGTCTCTACCACTGCATGTTCGATAATTTCAAAATCAAATGCATGTGCGATAGCATCTTCCTTATATTCTTTCTCTAGTCTCTTCTCTAGCGTTGTAAAAAGACAGTCCAAGAATCGTTTATCTAGCGTAAATGGGGTAACATCTCTAAAAAAGACTTTTCGTGTAGCAGTGCGAGACCATGGTGGTCTAAAGATAACGAGTGTTTCTAAAAACTCAGCGTTTCTTTTCCCATATTTCTTCAATGCACGCAGCCCTTCAGTATCAAGTGCTTTGTACGCCTCTCGTACAGTACGACGCACCTTCTGAATACGATCTTCCACAGACATTGCATATGAAAGATTCATCTGAAGGGAGTCTGAGTACAGACAGCGAGGATTCTCTGTCCCTTCTACGGATTCTACAAGCGCAACGTCAATCTGCGCAGATCCAATATCTATGATAAGTCCGTAACGAGTCTCCTTAAACATCTCTTTGATTATACACTCTGGATAATCAAAGAAAGAAACTTATTCCAACACCGCCTTAATACGCCGTACACCTGCAGAAGATGAGGATTCCTTTACAATTTTGAAGACTCCAGTAATTGTCCCAGTGTTTTCTACATGCGGACCACCACAGAGTTCTCGAGAGTACACGGTTCCCGCATCATCTTTTACGGTATACACCTTTACCTCATCCGGATACTTATCCCAGAAACTTCCTTCTACGGTAGGGTCATTCTCTGCCTCGCTCTTCGGCATAGTTTCAATTGAAACTCCAGCTCCTGCTGTAATAGCATCGTTCACGTACATCTCTATCTTCTCGAGTACCTCTGCAGGTACTTTTTCTGGATATGTGAAATCAAATCGGAGACGCTCTCCTGTGATATTAGACCCTGCCTGATGTACGTCATCACCTAGTTCTTTACGAAGTCCTGCAAGAAGCAGGTGTGTCGCTGTGTGATACTGCACCACCTTCTCAGAATGATCTGCAAGTCCTCCTGCGAACTTCGCTTCAGCACCTTTTCGTGACGCTTCTTGATGCTTCTCCATCTCTTTCTTAAATCCTTCCATATCAACAGTATGTCCTCGTTGTACCGCAAGTTCTTCTGTCAATTCCACTGGAAATCCATAGGTTGTAAAGAGGATGTATGCCTCGTATCCTGTAATGTCTCCTTGTGCAAGTTTTTCAAAGTGCTTCAGTCCTTTCTCCAATGTCTTTCGGAACTGTTCCTCCTCAGTTCGAATAGTTTCAATAATCTTATCCTTCTTCTCTCCAAGGTTCAGGTAGTGTTCCTTGTATGTCTCGACAACACTCTCTGCAAGTAGTGCAAGGTTTCCTTCCCCAATACCAAGTGTATCTGCATACCGTACGCTTCGACGAAGCAGACGACGTACAAAGTATCCCTGCTCTGTGTTGCTTGGAAGCACGTCGTCTCCAATCATAAAGACTGCACCACGAATGTGGTCACAAATGACACGGAATGGCACAAGATTATCTTCGTATACCTTTCCAGAAAGTTGCGCAATCTGTGTAATGACGTTAGAAAGCAGGTCTACCCTGAATACATCAGACTCCCCGAGTGCTGCAGCAGCAATGCGCTCAAGTCCTCCACCGAAGTCTACGTTTCTATTCGGAAGTTTTCCGAATGTACCGTCCTCCTGCTTCACATATTCCATAAATACATTGTTTCCAATCTCTAGGAAACGTCCACAGTCACAGTTTGGATGACAGTGTTCTCCAAATGCAGAATCATGTTCTGTGCCAAAGTCATAAAATACTTCAGAGTCTGGTCCTCCAGGCTCTCCAATCGGCATATTTTCTGGCTTCCCTGCTCTGCTCCACCAGTTTTTTGAAGCATCATAATAAAAGATGCGTTCTCCTTCTTTCATTCCTCGCTTCGCACCTTCTTCCTCACTCCCCATGAGTGCAGCACCATCGCTCACTCCCTTCGCTTGGAAGAGTTTCTGCCAGATAGCAACTGCGTCGTCATCTTTTGGTACGTTTTCATCACCTGCAAACACGGTAACGTAGAGATTTTCTGGATCAAGTCCTATCTCATCTACAAGAAAAGAATAGAACCATAAGATTTGTTCTTCCTTGAAATAGTCTCCAAGAGACCAATTTCCAAGCATTTCAAAAAAGGTAGTATGTCGGTTATCTCCCACCTCTTCAATATCCTCAGCGCGGAAACACTTCTGAGAGTCTGTAAGGCGTGTCCCTTTCGGATGTGACTCTCCCATAAGATATGGGACGAGTGGTTGCATACCACTTCCCGTAAAAAGTGTTGTGGGGTCGTTTTCTGGTACAAGGGCAGCGGACGGAATAACCGCATGCTCTCGCTCTTTCATGTATGTTAAAAACCGTTCTCGTATTTCATTTCCGGACATAGAACCTGAGTATACCAAAGTTACACTTATTGCACAGCCGGTGCAGCTACTTCAATAAGACACTCTGTTCCTGAACAAAGAAATGAGAGTGTACCTGTATAGAAAAACATCTCAAGGACATATCCAAGCACAATCAATGCAAGACCTACTAACGTAAATGTCTGTTCTTTTTTTATAGAACGAAGTACTACATTGTCTATCTCATGCTCATGCAAGATACCAAGGTGTACACGTAGTACCGCAATACCAAGAAGCAGTTTCCCAAGTACCCCTATGGTAAGTCCAATGAGTAATAAATTCATAGATACAGTATACCTACTTTTTCTTAGTAAGGTTCTCAAACATCTTAATATCTGCCTCCAGTGCTTTCAGGCTGTCTAAAAAGGTCTCTTCTTTCGTTGTGTCGATACCAATAGACTTAAAGATATTCTCTACCGTATTACTTCCTCCTGCAGTAAGGAATCTGTCTATCTGCTCTACATACGAAGGGTCTTCTTTATATTTCCGAGCCATGATACTGCTTGCAAGAATTCCATATGCATAGGAGTACACATAGAATCCGTAACGGAAATGCTGTACGTATACATACGAGAGACCGTCTCGTTCAGTCACCTCTACCGCAGAACCAAGATATGCTTTCAGATGTTTCTGCATCATCTTTCCTAACTCTTCTTTTGTAATAGCACCCTGCACTCGTACGACGTTGTGTAGTTCAAGTTCAAAATTAAAGAAAGCAATCTGCCGTTGGATAGTTGCAATGTCTCTCCCGATACGATCATGGAGCAATACTATCTTTTCCTCGTCTGATGCTTTCTCTAAAAGTGTATTGCCTACCAACTGTTCAAAGAGCGTACTTGCTGTTTCTGCAGTCACTGTAGAAAAATCTTCGTACCACGTAGGCTGTGCTTTACTCCGCTCTGCATGAATTGCATGCCCCACCTCATGCGCAAGTGTCTCAAGAGACTTGAACGTATCAGTGTGGTTTAAGAAGACAAATGTCGGCAATCCTGTCGTCGCAGACATAAATGCGCCACCTCGCTTCCCTTCCTTTGGGTACACATCAATCTGTCCATCACGAAGCATGCGATCAAATATCTCTCCATATTCTTTCTTTACACCATAGAATGCTTCGCGGCATATCTCTACCGCTTCAGAGAATGGAATTTTGGGCGTTTTCCCGACAGGTTCGTACTTATTAACGTACGGCAGTTTTGCCTTCTTATGATACGCTGCCTTCAGTTTGTAGAACTTCTTTGAGAGCGCAAATCCCCTGGTAGATACAGCATCAACCATCGCTAGCACTGACTTCTCATTATTTTCGTATCCAAGAATAGTTGCAGAGTATGGCTCTGTATACCCGCGAAGCTCATCGGACACTTTCTTACGATTGATAATTGCATTAAACTCATTCTCTGCAACAACGGCAATGTCTTCAAACTCATCGAGAATTGCATCCCATAATTTTTGTTTTCGAGAAGATTTCTCCACCTCAAGCAACTCAAGTGCTTCAGGAAGTGCCACCTCTTTCTTATTCCACACAATTGTACGCGTACTCAGTATCTTTGATGTGCCAGACACCCACATATAGAGGGACGTGTTAGCAAATAGACTTACGATACGTTCCTCAGATTCTGAAAGTGTATGTTCTGCTTCAAGAAAAACTCGAGTAAGGTAATACGTATATGGTGCGAGAAGTGCATGCTTCAAGTATTCTTTCTGCTTTTTCTTCGGAATTTTTCCAATGGTAAGGGTAAAAAACAAAAGTTCATTCCCCACTTTCGTCATCCGTTCTTCAAGGAGGTTTCCTTTCTTTTCCGCAGCAGCATCTTTAGCATCAAGTTCCTGTCGAAATCCAAAATATCGAACAGCCTTTGCCATTTCTGGCATCTTTTGTAGTTTCTCGTAGTCTTTGAGAGCATTTGATAGTTTCTGCGGTGTTGCAGTAAAATCCTTTCCTGCATATTTTTTTGCAAAAGTACGTGCAGTGCGTTCTGCTTTCTGTACATCTTTTTCTATCTGTGGATCTCTCTCACTAGTATAGAAATGTTTCTTTAGATTCCACTTCGTCTGTATCTTTCCAAGTGGTGGCAATTTATCGATCTTCATTGAGTGCAAATTTTTTATATTCTGTAAATACGTGATTGAATTCATGCACTATATCATTCTTCAATCTTCGGTTCAAAACGTTGCTAATTCCTTGAAATACCTGCACACGTTCTTCTACCGTACCTCCAAAGTCCTCTACAAAACGATCATACTCATCATAGTAGTTTTCGATTACAGAGCGCATATTGTGAATCTTATCTGCACACGAAACCATGAGTGCTGCTTCTGGTGCTTCCGCTAACTGCTTTACATACGCTTTCTTTCTGTCCTTCCACGGCTTTTTCTCACCTTCACCCACATGTTCTGAAACCGCACGTACAATTTCTGCTACCGTACGTCCAAAATCTTCCCGCAATTCTTCTTCGGTATATTCGGTATCCTCAAGAGTGTCATGGAGTAATCCTGCAATGATGATATCTTCATCATCTGTGTAGTCTGTCAGAATAAAAGCAACAGCAAAAAGATGTGTCACATACGGCAGCGGTACTGACCCTTTCCGTTTCTGTGTACGGTGAAGAAGCGATGCTGCTCGTATTGCCTGCTCTATCCGATATGAGTACAACATACTTCATCACATACTATCACAGCCAGTCTATAGGTGTCTGCCCATTTGTTTCTAAATATACATTTGCCTTGCTAAAATGCTTGCATCCAAAAAAACCACTATGCGCCGAAAACGGTGACGGATGTGCAGCTTCTAACACTAGATGTCTTTTCCTATCTATATGCACACCTTTTGCTTTAGCATAATTTCCCCAGAGCATAAACACCAGTCCTTCCCGTTCTCTAGAAAGCGCAGCGATGGCTGCATCGGTAAACTCTTCCCACCCCTTACCCTGATGAGACCCTGCCTCTCCTTTCCGTACGGAGAGTGTTGCGTTAAGGAGCAGCACCCCTTGTTTTGCCCAGCGTGAAAGGTCTCCATCAGTATGCTGTAGAGGCCCAATATCATCTTCTATCTCCTTAAAAATATTCTTAAGAGATGGCGGAAGTTTCATATCCTCTGCAACAGCAAAGGAAAGTCCGTTTGCCTGCCCTACTCCGTGATATGGATCTTGCCCCAAGACAACTACCTTTACGTCATTAAATGGGCATAAAGAAAATGCACGGAACATATCCTTTGGTGCAGGATACACAGTCTGTTTCAGATACTCTCCTCGAACAAAATCTGTAAGTGTTTTGAAGTACGGCAGAGAAAACTCTTTTTCAAGTCTTTCTTTCCATGATGCTTCAATATGTACGTCCATATTATCTACCACGTTTTAGTAAGTCCTCCATTCTTCGTAGATCATCCGATGCTTTACGGCTCAGGTTTTCTACCTTTCGTTCTTTTTCACGCAATTCTGTAGGTATCTTCTCTTTCTCCCGCTCAAGGTCTCGTCTTGTTTGACGCAGCGTCTCTCGATCCTTCTCCAGTTTTCGCAATTTTTGGTCTGTATCCTGCAATTCCCTGTCCACCTCTGTTTTTCGTCTTTGCAATGTCTCAGTATCCGCAAGTAACTGCTGTGTGTCACGTTCTAGTTGCTGCTGTATACGCTGTATTTCTGCCTCTGATGCCATAATTATAGTGTTACCCCTTCACTCTTAAGTATCTTTCGTTTTGCTTCTATACCTCCCCTATTATATCCACCAAGTCCACCGTCAGTACGGATAACTCGATGGCACGGTACGGTAGTGTCGTAGTTTGCTGCCATAGTATTTGCTACCGCACGATATGCTTTTGGATTTCCTGCCCTACGCGCTACCTCTGCATAGGTCATAACAGAACCTTTCGGAATTTTCCGAACCACATCTCGTACTTTGTCACTAAAACTAGTTTCCATGATTCTTTTTATAAATTGCTTGTAACTTCTTTCCGCACGCCTCACGATACGGACAATACTCACAAAACGCTCCTATTGGAGGAAGTTCTTCAGACTCTAGTGTTTCTTTAATAGACTGCAATGTCTCATCAACCCACTCGGTAGTACCCTCACACGGAACAAGTGTTGTCTCAAACGAAAGTGTGTCATTAAATGATGCTTCGTCACTTGAGGCATTTGCATATACAAAGTATCCAGTCTTTGAAACAGAGAATCCGTTCTGTTTCAAGAGCCACTGATACACCCCCATCTGTCTCTTATACTGCTCTTCCCACGCAGAGTCTGAAAGAGTCTCAATAGTTCCTTCTTTTGAAGTTGCCTTGTAGTCTACGACGATGAGATTCCCCTCAGGATCTACCCACACATCATCTACCGCTCCGGAAACGACCAGTCCTGTTTCTTTGTGTAGATGCTCCACTCCTGCAAAGTTATCTCTCCAGACATCCATGTCCTTGTGTTTGAATGGTACTGCATCTACCCCGTATTCTTCCATAATAGGGTGCTTTTCTTGCTTCTCACGGTAATGATCAAACTCCTTCTTGAAAAGAAGGTCTACTGCGATATTGAGATTGAACGACGGCATACCAGGTCGTTTTGTACCCAGTTTGTTATCTACATAGAAACACCGCGGACATTCTATAAAGAAATCTATCTTTGAGCGAGAGAGACGCCACTTTGCTCCTCCATAGTTCCAATCTGCAGATCTGTTTGGATTATATTTCCGTATATATGCTCCCATTGCCGACAGTATATCATGTGCCTCCTCTAAATTGACATGTATACATACTGGTTGTATTATGTCTGCCGGCTTATATAGGGAGTTCTTTTCAAATGAGTTTCAAAAACAGTCTGCAGCAACACGTTGCTGCGTGTAGTGCGAACAATATACCGGCCCTCATTCAGACAGCGGGTGCTATAAGGACATTCTCAAAACTTATTTGGTACCTGGCACGAAATGGACATATTACAGAGATACGTACAACACTTCGTATTCTTGCTGACACCCGCGATCGGTTACGGTTCTTTCCGTTTAGTCGGTCACGTATACTACTCTGGCTTTGGTTTTTCAAAGCAGAGACACATGGAGATTTCTCTGAACTTCAGAAAAAACTTCGGAGGGGTACCCTTCTCTCTCGGTTAGTCTCTAAAAAATTACGGAGAGTGCGTCGACAGAAAGCATAAACTCAAAAGCCACCACATCGGTGGCTTTTTATAACAAAAAACCTCTCAATCTGGGAGGTTTTTTAGAAAAGAAAGACTACTGTGCAACAAATGTTGCTGCTCCAGCAAGAATCTCTACATCAATACCAGTGTCAAATACCTCATCTCCGTCATCAGTGAAGAATGAGAGACGATAGGTACTTCCTGCCTCAGTACCACGAAGTAGTTCTACCTCTGTTGGCATAAGACCTTGTGCAGTATTGTATCGTGCTGCACCAAGGATGTTTCCTGGTGTGTTGTCTACGTACTCTCGCACAACGATCCATCCACCTGTTGCTGGATATGCATCAGTAGTGAATACCACCACCTCTCCTGCTGCCTGATCTGCAACAGTGAAAGATCCTTCTCCAGTGACCATAGTAACGTCACTCATCTCCTCTTCCATCATAGTGTCAGTATCTTTCATCTCTTCAGATACCTCTATCTCTGCACTTGGAGTAAAAATCCAAACGAGAAGACCTCCGATAATGAGACCAAGGACAAATGCCACTATGGTCTTGTTCTGTTCCTGTTTGACTGCTGTATTGTCCATAATAACTATTCTACCGCTAATGTACGGAATTGTACCACTATTGCATACCGTGACAAAGTTGACGCGCCTCCGCTATTACTGCCTCCCTTTTTCCATTAGCTAGATTATAACGTTCTAGTATCTGCGGTTTTTTAATAATATCGCTACAAATAACGACACCTTCCTTGAGAAGTACTGCTTTTTCCTTCTTGCTGAGGGTGGAAAGTACGGTGACAGGAAACACACCAGCACGTGCAATACGGTCTTGCAGTGTATTTTCTCTTGGATACCGCCAACTGAGGAGTTCCAGTCCAGTACACTTCGCATACTCTAGCGCTGCCTTTGTGAACCGCGTATTGGTGACGAGCATCAAACCATTTACTCCACACGTGTCCTCGGAACATACAGGAAGGGCTTGGAGGTCTAGATATCGAGCGTATGAATACAATGTTGTCTGTATATCAGACGTTGTACGCCCCCGAGCATGGAACTTTGCTTCTGCAATAAAACTCTTCTCCTTAGAATACCCCGCCACATCTATTTCATGTGTTGCACACTTCCCCTTCATAATGACACGCGTCTTTGTGTCATATCCCTCACGCTGAAACATGCGTGCAAGAAAGTCTTCAAACGGAAATCCTGTCGGTCCAAGGTCTGCCACCGCACGTGAAAGAGAATACTTTGCCGCTTCAGGCACTGTTTCTTTATGCAGCACCTTAAATGCACGACGGTAGATAGCACCTGTAGTCATACCTTCAGTAAGGTGTTCCATCACCTTTTCGGTAACATGTCGTACCTGTTCTTTATTTGCCCCCGCACGCTGTAGTGAGCGCTCTAGTTTCTTCGGATCAAACGGTTCTTTTGTTCCATCTCGTTTCGTAATCAACATACTAGAGCATGATACCACCTCCGAGACATTCTTCACCTTTATAGAGTACACAAGACTGCCCTGCAGATGGTTTTGGTACATCTTCTGCAAATTGTACCGCTGTTCCTTGTACTGTCGCACTAAACCGTTCTCCTCGATATCGAAGTTGTGCAACCACCTCTCCTTCAAAAGGCTGTATTTCATTCACCGCATCAAGCGAGACTACTGCATCTCTAACTTCTTTAGGCACCTCAGAGACAGTAATGGTGTTCTTTTCTATATCCTTGTCTACAACAAAGTGCGGGAGACGGTGTGTCGTCTTCTCGGTTATCTCAAATCCATGCCGCTGTCCGTAAGTATAAAGGAGTGCTCCATTATGTCTTCCTACCTCCTCTCCCTTTTCATTCAACACCGCACCTTCTTTGAGGTCTATGTAATGTCCTAAAAACTCCTCCATATCCACCGCTCCTAAGAAACAAATTCCCTGACTATCCTTCTTCTGCGCGGTCGGAAGCCCTACCCTCTCTGCCACCTTTCGCACCTCCTCCTTTGGCATATCCCCTATGGGAAAGAGTGTATGCGCCAACTGTTCTTGGGTAAGTGTCCAAAGGAAGTAACTCTGGTCTTTATTTGCATCAACACCTCGAAGAAGATGATACCCCTCTTCATCATGTGTCACTCGTGCATAGTGTCCTGTTGCAACAGCATCTGCTCCTTGTTCTTTTGCAAATTGAAGAAATACTCCAAACTTTACATGCTGATTACACATCACGTCAGGATTAGGGGTTCTTCCTGCGGCATACTCCTTAATCATATAGTCTGCAACATCTCTTTTATACGCATCAACTGCATCAAAAGTAAGGAACGGTATTCCAAGATGTGCAGCAACTCGCATAGCGTCAAGACGTTCTTCCTTCCAGGTACATTCTAGGAAATCTGGCTGCCATGTCTTAATAAAGACACCGACGACATCGTGTCCTTCCTTAAGAAGTGTGTGTGCAGCCACTGAAGAGTCCACTCCCCCAGAAAGCCCTACAAATATACGTTTCTTCATGCGAGTACTGTAGCACACTACCGCAAATACCGCTCTTTATTCACCTTATGCCCTTCAAACGTCTCTGCGTAGTAGAAGGTGCCGTCTGGTGCGGTGAGATAGTACAAGTATTCTGTCTCCAATGGATCGAGTACCGATTCGATAGACTCCAGCCCAGGGTTTGCGATAGGGGTTGGTGGGAGTCCTCGATATAGATATGTATTATAAGGAGAGTCTATCTCCAAGTCTTCAAGCGTCAGTTCTGCACTTTCTTTATCCAACAAATATGAAAACGACGCGTCTACCTGCAGTGCCATACCAATCTCCAGTCGTGAAAGAAGAATACCTGCAACAATTCTCTTAGATTCTGGCGTACTTGCCTCTCGCTCTATAATCGACGCAAGAACAACTACCTCTTCTTCTGTTAACTTTACAAAAGAGTCTCGGAGTGGTGCAACGTTTTCCTCATACGTCTCTCGCATCAACTGTGCCACATCCGAAAAGGTGTAAGCTTCAGGCACAAGATAGGTCTCCGGGTATAGATATCCGATATATATGTCCAGTTCTTCTGCATTCATATCTGCCTCAAGTCCAGCAACAGTGAATATATCTACCAAGTCTTTTCCACGAAGCCCTTCTGGTACAGTAACCCGAACCAATGGCACACCATCTATTCCTTCGGTAATAATCTCCGCAACTTCAAAGACACTCTTCGGAGTCTCAAAGGTATACACCCCTGCCTTGATAGACTCAAATGGGTGCTGTATTGCTAGTACTGCCTGCAACAGCAGTGAAGAACGGACGACCTTTTCTGTATCTAGTTGTGCAGCGATATCTCTCACACCACTTCCTTGTGCAATTTCAATACGTGTATCTAGCGGAAAATTACGTGGTGCAGAGAATAAAAATACGAGAATAGCAGTAAAAACGACCAGTACGGTAAGGAGTATGTACAACCACACTCTTGATCCTCTATGTTCTACAGGAATCAATACATCTTTTTCAAAGAGATTTCGAAATGGATCAAACGACATATGCTATACAGGAAGATTTGAAGGTGCTTCACTACGAGTAGACTCAATACGACCAACAGTCGGTGCAAGGAGAACTCGACCTGGGAAGTGGAATATAGTTGCAAGTTCTTCAGTGGTCATAACTTTCTTTCCATCAGCACTATTCTGTGAAATATATACGCGCCGCTTGTACTGCGCAAGTTCCGTTTTCTTAAACGCATCCTTTCGCTTACCACTTGGGTCTTGCCACCAGTTCCAGTCAAAATCTGTACGCCATCGCACGCCAATTGCGTTCCTATTCAAATCATCATATCCGCGCCAACCGGTAATAAGTTGCCCAATACGTTCTCCCGGATTGAACCCTTCTTTTGTTCCAATATACATTCCACGAATTGCGGTATTAAATGCATTCTTTCCAAGACTACGTTCAATAGCCTTAATGGTATCTCGCTCCACATCAGTAAGTTGCTGCATCACATTTCCACCTTCTTCAACTCCAGAGCGTTCTTTTGCTTTCTTTATGATTTCTTGTATTTCTTTTCGCGCACCCTCTTTCCAGTCTGGATTATTTGAAAGCGACCCCTCTTTAAATCCGGTCTCTCTGTTTGCATCAATAAGTATTTGTACCCAATACCATTCTCCTGGTCCAATATTAGAAAGTGCCTCTATCATTGACGTAATTGGATCAATTTTTTCTTCCTCCTTTGGCATAGTGTGGAGTCCATACTCTACGTATGTTCGGAGTGGGTATGCGTCTGGTTTTTTTAATCCAAAATGAAGGGAGAAGTATGCATACTTTTCTGGGTCCCACGGAATCTCTGCCGTGTAGTCTATATCCAATTCCTTTACTTCAATACCCGGATACTGCGCATACAGTTGTGCTTCCATAATGGTCTTAAACTTCTTCTTCGGCACCGTGATATAGAATTTTACCTCTCCACCACGAGAAACCAACTCTAGTGTCGTTGTAGGTGGATGTTTTCCGTCTATATATGTCTGTATATGATTGTCTGGAGCAGCAGTTTGATGCAATTGTACCAATACAAGTTCCATTGCCTCGGGAGATTTGTATACATCTTTTGGCAGCGTCACCTCAAGCACCACTCTCCCTTGTGCAAGATTAAACTTCTCTCGTACATACATCATCCAATACTCAAAAAAGAGAAAGAATGTAATGATG